>ENA-OURZ01000009-OURZ01000009.1-human-gut-metagenome-genome-assembly--contig:-NODE-9-length-293830-cov-8.850651_pt1 | contig 293830 bp, 280 predicted proteins | sample MGYA00242073_ERZ509195 | MGnify/ENA primary metagenome ERZ509195 (study PRJEB26280, sample SAMEA2338837) | human gut metagenome | biome: human gut; feature: human-associated habitat; material: faeces... | reverse complement strand
CCACACCTCGGCAGCATTTTTGAAAAACTGCTGCACCGAAAAACTTTTTATTTTGTGCTTCGTTACTGCCAAATTGATTGTATTCATCTATGGCAATGCTTTATTTTTGAATGAGAAATCGCCATTGCTTTTTCTGCCAGACTTCCCCAGCATATCCAATACCAACCCGTTCCGCTGTCTGAATCTTCGAACGAAATCCATCGTCTGCAACCCACAAATTCGAGCAAGTCAAAAAGCTATCGCCATTCCACTGCTGATCCACCTGCAAGTATTTCGTCAACTTTGCAGGGCCATCATGCACAACGCCTGCACGAAACAACACCCCTTGCGGCTGCTCCGGTTCGCCAGTAATCACATTCATCAGCCAATGCATCCCATAACACAAATACACATAAATCAAACCGCTTTCCCGATAAAGCAACTCTGTTCGTTTGGTTCTGCCTTTGTGAGCATGGCAAGCCTCATCTTCTTCTCCCCGATAGGCTTCTGTTTCTGCAATGCGTTCCTGCAAAATCGTTCCATCCGGCAGCTGCCGAATCAGCAGCTTCCCCACCAAATCCGGTGCAACTTCCAAACAATCCCGATGAAAAAAATCTGCTCCCAGTCGTTCCATCATAAGGTTTCTTCTTCCTCCAAGGTCTGTCGAGGGGTGACATACAGCGTTCTTTGATTCGTGAAAATCACCATGCCCGGTTTTGCACCGACTGGCTTCTTCACATATTTTACAAGGCAATAATCCACAGGCACTTGTGCGGACTGCTGTGCCTTGCTATACCAAGCGGCAAGCTGTGCTGCCTCTAAAATCGTCTGTTCCGATGGCGTTTCTCCATGCGTACAAATAATGACATGTGAACCTGGAATATTTTGCGTATGCAGCCACACATCTGTTTTTGCTGCGGTTTTCAGGGTCAGACGGTCGTTTTGCAGGTTGTTCCGTCCAATCAAAATCTGTGTTCCGTCTGTCGCCGTGACAGAAAGCGGCTGCTGAATTTTCACAGGTCTGCGGTTGCGACTGGTCTTGCGAAGATACCCCTGCTCAATCAGTTCCTGTCGCAGCTGTTCCATATCTGCTTCTGTTTCTGCACGGGTCAACGCATCCAGTACGCTTTCCAAATATGCCAGTTCTGCCTTGCCCTTTGCAATCTGCTCCGTCAATACCGTTTCTGCTGTGCAAGCTTTCTTGTACTGCTGATAATACCGCTGTGCATTTTGCGGCGGTGTCAGGCGAACATCCAGCGGAATGGATACCATCGGGCACTCCGGCTCATAGAAATCTTCCAGTTCTGCAACCGTATCGCCCTTTTTCAGGCGGTAGAGGTTGGCAGACAGCAAATCTGCTTTCCGGCGGAAGGTATCTTTTTCCGCACATTGCGTGCGTTCTTCTGTCTGGGCAGCAATTCTTCTCTGAATCCGTTCGGTTGCATGCAACAACAGATGGAACAAGTCATTTGCACGCTGCCGGACACGAGCATATCGGTCACGCTCCGCATAGAAATAGTCCAGTACCGCACAAGCAGATGGAAACGTCTTTGTGACCAATAGCGTACCATATTGATGCAGTGGCAAGAATGAGAAATCTTTCAACTGCCCCTCTTTTGTTGCAGCAACGGTAAACACACAATTCTGCTGCAACAGACGTTCCTTGGTCTGCTGCATGATTTCCAGTAACCGTTTCAACTGTACAGCGGTCAAGGCTTCTGCTCGGCATTCTTCCCCGTTTCCGGCAAAAAATGCCCATTCCCGTACCAACACCGGAGAAACGCCCTCCAGCGTTTTCAACAAAACTTTTGGAAGTGCTCCGGTCTGTGCAGTAATCGCAGCCTGAATGGTTTCCATGGAATCTGTCAGGAAATTCAACCGTGGTTCTGCTGGCGGCAATGCATAGGCAACACCCGGCAAAACCAACCGCTTTCGGGACATCTCTGCATCCACTCGCTTGATGCTGTCAACAACTTTTCCGGTTTCATCAATCAAAATCAAGTTGGAATACTTCCCCATGATTTCACAGGCAAGCGTCAACTGTACCACATCGCCCAGTGTATTCACACAGGAAAAGTCAAAATATAGCACACGTTCCAATCCATCTTGCCGAATCGCAAGGAGTTTTCCATTTCCCAGCCGTTTCCGCAACAACATGCAAAACATTGGCGGAGCAGGTGGGTTATCAATGCTCTGTTGTGTCAAATGCACCCGTGCACGGTCAGCCGATGCAGAAATTAAAATCTTATGGCTGCCCTCCATATTTCGGAGCGAGATGAGAATCTCTTCTCTTGCGGGCTGATGAATCTTTTCAATTCTCGAACCAATCAGCCCCGACAATTCCTGCCGGACAGCATATAAAAATGCACCATCTAAAGCCATGAAGATGCTCCTTTCCGTTTAAGATTCTCGCTGATATTGCAGCAGTTCAAAGGAAATCTCTGTTTCGAGCGTTTCCAATGCTGCCAACCGTTCTTGTTCTTTTTGTCCCGTCTTATAATAATACGGGGTCATTGCAAATAAGTTTTGAATGGCGGTTGGATTGGGCAAGAAAATCGTTCCGGTGACGGTCTGCTTCCCAACAAAAGAAAATCCCTCTAAATCATATGGTTTTACGACATTTTCATATGGAGTTTCATAAATCGCCCGCTTCAAGCCCATCAAATGCTTTGCTCCCGGAATGCCTAAAATCATCGTGCCATGTTTTTTCAGCACCCGTTGAAACTCTGTTCCGGCATACGGTGCAAACAAGGAAAAAATCCCATCACAGCAATGGTCAGATACTGGCAAATGAAAGACACTGCCCACTGCAAATGTCGCCGCCTTTTCCTGTTTTGCTGCCAAATCGACCGCATATTTCGAAATATCCACACCATAGACGTGTACTGCTTTTCCAGCAGCCTGCAACGCCTCGGTAACCGCTTTCGTATAATAGCCATCGCCACATCCGGCATCTAATAAAATACCCTGCTGCGGCATTGCCTGCACCACCATTGCACAGAGTGCCTGTTGAAACGGCTGATAATAGCCTGCTTGCAAGAAATCCCGTCTTGCCCGTACCATCTGCAAGTTATCGCCCGGCTGCTTGGTATGTTTCTGCTGAACAGGCAGCAAATTCACATATCCGCTCTTTGCCAAATCAAAACAATGCCCATTCAGGCAGTGCAAACTATGTTCTTCATGCTGCATCGAAGCGGCACAAATCGGACAACGCCAAACACTCATTCCTGCTCGCCTCCCATTGCATAACAAACCGGATCGCCGTGTGGGTCACAAATACACGGCAAATCCGGCAACGCTGCTTGAATCTGTTCGGTTAGAATCTGAGCAGCAATCTGTTCTGTATGATAATGCCCACAGTCAAACAGTGCAATTCCCAGATTTTTAGCAGCATACCAGCGGTCATGCTTAACATCGCCCGTAATCATTGCATCACAGCCCCATGCAGCAGCATCCTCCAGCATAGATGCACACGCACCGCAACCGACATAAATTTTCCGAATTGGTCTGTCAATTGAAGCATAGCGGACGACGGTACAGCCCAGCACACGCCGCAATGTTTCCGCCAAATCTTTAGCGTTCCAGTCGATATTGCTTTGGTCTGCCCAGCCAAACCCGATTCCATTGCAGTCCGCCTCGGGTGTCTGCATTGCACCGCTAAGCTGCAATGGTTCTTGCAACAGCTGATGCAAGCGGTCATTGATACCACCCCTTGCACGGTCTAACGGTGTATGCACACAAATGGCTGCCATGTTGGCTGCTGCTAATTTCCAAACCGGAGAATCTGGAGATAATTGTTTCAACGGAGAAAAAATAATTGGATGATGGGCAACCATCAAATCTGCACCCAGTTCCTGAGCAGCTGCAATGGTTTCGTTGGAGATATCCAATGTTACATAGATTTTATGCACGGGCATGCTGCCTGTTCCGACCAGCAAGCCTGAATTATCCCACTTTTCCTGCGTGGAAAAAGGAGAAAATGTATTGATGATGCTATAAACATCCTGTACGGTTCGCATGAAAATCATCCTTTCTATGATTTAATTTGATTCAGACAGATTCCGGCTGTAATCTGCGGTCAAGTTCTGCAACAACCTGCAAATCATCCGCTGCCATTGCCGGATTGCTGTTCTGAATCTGCTCTGCAATCGTTTGCAGGCGTTCTCGTTTTCTTCTTCCATATGCCTGTACCACGGCATTGCTCCAATCCTGCACGCCAATTTCTCGCTCCAATGGGGTCAGTGTACGAACAACGCCATCATACTGCACCCGTAAAAGGTTATAAAAAAACTTTCCGTCTTTTACAACTTGCTCTTGTAGAATGGCATAGCCGTTTTCCGCCAGCCACTGCCGCAAAACCGGAACTTTTGTCATCGGCTGTAAAATCAGCTGCACGCCCTGCTTCACCCAGTCGCAGGGCTGCAAGATATGAATGATGGTTTCACCGCCCATGCCGGCAATGACAACATGGCTGACATCAGTTTTATCAACTTGTTCCAGCCCATCCGAAAGCAGCAAAGTTGCCCGTTGCAGCAGCCCTGCTTGTTCTAAGGTGCGTCTGGCAGCCTGTAACGGCCCTTCTCCAATATCGGACGCAATGACATGCTGGCAGCGTTCTTTCCGGAGCAGTTCTGCTGCCAAATAGGCGTGGTCTGTTCCAACATCACAGACCGTTTTCCCGTCTGTAATCCACGCAGCACAAGCCTGCAATCGTTGATTCAACATCGCTGTTCCCTCCTAGTTTCTTTGTTTAAGTGGTATAAAAAACGGTCGTCCAACAAACCTTGGACGACCGCCTGTGTGTTTTGCTATCTCGTTTACGCTTCTGTCGTGGTAGCGGCTGTGCTGGATGCAATCTGCTTGTTCAGTTCTTCCAACAGTTCTTCCACTTCAATGCCGTGTACCATGCAGGCTTCTTCTACAGTTTCGCCTCTGGAAGCCGGACAGCCAAGACAATGCATTCCGATTGCCATAAACAACGGTGCAGTTTCCGGTGCGATGTCCAGAATGTCGCCAATAATGGTATCCTTTGTAATTGTTACAGCCATTTTTGATTCCTCCTGCTCATTAGCATATGATTAGCTTATCCGAAACGGATTCTTTTATACAAGACAAAGCAAGGCACAGCGGATTCGCTATGCCATTGCCCCGTATGTTTGAATTATGCTTATTCAGCTTCCTTCATCTTTGCAAAGCATTCGCTGCAATATACCGCACGGTCTTCTCTCGGCTGAAACGGTACTCTTGCTTCCTTGCCGCAAGCTGCACAAGTAGCGGTGAACATTTCCCGTTCCGGCTTATTTCCAGATGCATTCTTCTTTGCATCACGGCAGCTCTTGCAACGCTTCGGCTCATTTACAAAGCCTTTTTCTGCATAAAATTCCTGTTCTCCTGCAGTGAATACGAACTCCGCTCCGCAATCCTTGCATACTAAAGTCTTATCTTCGTACATAATGTGACCTTTCCTTTCTGAATAACACAAACCGCATTATTCCGCCGTTTCTGTTTTACGATCTCAAAAAACAGCCGGCATTTGCAATAAAGAGTTTTTGGATCGAGAACGGATTTCCACCGACATCTTTGTAAAACAACGCTTTTTCATTAAGCGATCGACCCGTTTTTCTCAGGCAGCATAAAACGCCCGTTTCACAGGCACGCTACTGTTTTATTATACCGAAAAACAGGCATCTTGTCAATATGTTTTCTGAAAAAACAAACCTGACGGTTTTAAAACTGTCATTTCTTCCAATTTTTCAGAATCAAATTCAGTGATATTCACAAAAAGCCGGATGCAGTTTCACATCCGGCTTTTTATCGTTAAATTTCCCAATTATTTCCGGTCGAGGATCTCAAAAATTGCCATCAAATCATCCGGGTCAGCCGGCTTTTTGCCGCCATTTGCAGCAGCCTGTGTCTGCTGTGGCTGCGGCTGCGGTTGTGATTGTGGTTGTGCTTCTGGTTCTTCCGGAGCAGCTGCTTCTTCTGCAGCAGGTTCTTCTGCTTCTTCGGAATCGTCTGTTTCCTCATCGAAACCAGCTGCAATGACTGTGATGGTCATTTCATCCTGCATATCTTCCTTGAACGCTGTACCGAAAATGAATTCTACATTGTCGGCAGCCTTGTCGGTAATCATCTTGGTTGCGTTGTCCACATCGGAAGAGAGAATATCTTCGCTCATGGTGATGTTGATTAACAAACGCTTTGCACCAGCAATTGAAGTTTCCAGCAGCGGGCTTGCGATAACTGCGTTTGCAGCTTCCTTTGCCTTGTCCTTGCCAGAACCGTGACCGATTGCAAGGTGTGCATATCCAGCACCCTTCATGATGGTGGAAACGTCTGCGAAGTCCAGATTGATGTAGCCTTCTTCTACAATCAGGTCGGAAATACTCTTAACACCGGTTTTCAGAATATCATCTGCCAATGCGAACGATTCCCGCATCGTCAATGGCTTATCCATGCCTTCGAGCAGTTTTTCATTTGGAATGACAATCAGGGAATCGACATACTTTTTCAATTCCATGATGCCTTTTTCTGCCTGTGCCATCTTCTGTTCCCGTTCAAATGCGAACGGCTTTGTGACAACCGCAACGGTCAAAATGCCTGCTTCCTGTGCAATCTTTGCAACGACTGGAGCTGCACCTGTACCCGTACCGCCGCCCATGCCGGCAGTGATGAATACCATATCTGCACCCTTGAGGGCTGCTTCGATTTCTTCCTTGTTTTCTTCCGCACTCTGCTGACCGATTGCCGGCTTATTTCCAGCACCTCTGCCTTTTGTCAGCTTTGCACCAATCTGAATGCGGGTCGTTGCCTTGGAATTATTCAACGCCTTTGCATCGGTATTGATGGCGATATATTCAATATCCTGTACGCCTGATGCAACCATACAGTTCAGGGCATTTCCGCCGCCGCCGCCGACACCGATTACCTTAATATTTACATCCGGCTCGAATGCGTCTTCATAAATGAAATCCGTCATTTTTCCTCTTCCTCCTAAAAACTCTTGCTCTATGACACCCAGCAATCTACGGACACCGCACATTCTGTTTCATTGTCAGTAAATACACCTATTATACTACCATATTTCTGCACACATTGCAAGTGGTTTTGAAAAAAATTTTCATTTCCCGTGAAAGTTCGCCGAGATTCGCCCTGTTTCCCGTTTACTGATACTGCTGTTCTTCTTCCGGAACGGTTGTTGTCACAACGGTGGTGGTCGTTTCGGTAGAACCGCTATTTGCACCATTTGCATTGGTTGTTCCGGTTTCGGTTGTGGTAGTGGTTGCCTGTGTTTCCACTGGTTTGATCGGGTCGAGTTCCCCAACCACACTGCTATCCCGGAACGAACACTGATTATTGCCGACCATGGTCAGATAGCCGGATTTGTCGATTCCAAGGCGGTCAATGACATTTTCCGCCAGTGTGATTTTATATTCCAGTTCATTCCAGTTGCCCAAATCAAAAATAATGCGGTCATCGAAACAAACACGCATATTGTATTTGTCTGTCATGTCCACAGAAGTGATGGGGCTGCTCAGTTCTCTGGACATGATTTTTGCAAACAGATAGAAAATCTTATCCTTTTGTTCGTCCTGTGATTTCAGCTTTTCTCCGGGAGAAAGAATCGACGGCAAATATCCATAAAAGATCGGCAGCCCCTCCGCAGCTTCCATGCTGTTGGAAATAATCTTTCCGGTCGCACTTGCCAATAAAATTCCGTTATCATAAACAATATTATAAGATTCCCGGCATTTCTGCACGTTAATCACCAATTCATCCGGAAATTTTTTCTGAACATCCACGGTTTCAATGTAAATCAGATTGTCATAAACACGCTTTGCGACTTCATCTGTATTCAACTTAATCAGATTATCGCCGGAACAGACATCCGCTGCTTTTACAATATCCGTTACGGTATACTGTTCCGCTTCACCCGTTACCACAATGTTTTCCACATTAAAAAATACGGTCGTAGACAACGCCACGCCGACACCGGCTGTCAAAACCAACACCACTGCAATATAAAGCGGTAGCCAGCGGTTTCTTCTCCGAACCCGCTTTACATTGGTTTCCGACTTCATATCTGTCTTTTTCACATCCTGCATTGGCATATGCTTGCCACCCTGCCTTTCACTGCTTCTATTTTTCCGGTCTTTTTTGCCAAGTCCGGCTTATTCCAATATCTCCCTTTGAATGGATGCTCCGATTCCGGAAAGCACCGTTTCGATCGCCTCATATCCACGATCAATATGAAAAATTTGTGTGACCTCTGTCACGCCCTGTGCGGCAAGCCCTGCCAGAACCATCGCTGCACCGCCCCGCAAATCCGTTGCTCGAACAGGTGCACCGGAAAGCTGCCGAACGCCTTTCACCACAGCGGTTTGACCGGAAACATAAATCTCTGCCCCCATCTTCAACAGGGCATCCACATGACGATAGCGATTTTCAAAGACGGTTTCCTCAAAGACGCTAACGCCATCCGCTCCAGTGAGCATTGCCATGACAATTGCCTGTGCATCGGTAGGAAATCCTGGATGCGGCATGGTACGAATCGGCGGCAATGCTCGCAGCCGTGCTGGTGCATGCAAATAAATTGTTTTCTGGGCAACATCCAGCCGACAGCCTGCCTGCTCCAACACGGGCAGCAGGTTTTCCATCTGGGATGGTTCTGTCTGTTTCATTTGCAGCGTGCCGCCTGTCATAGCAGCAGCGGTTAAATACGTCATGCCAACAATGCGGTCTGGCATAATCCGGTAAACTGTTCCATGTAATGCAGAAACGCCTTCAATCGTGATAGTGTCGCCGCCATCGCCATAAATCTTTGCTCCGCACTGCCGCAAAAAAGATGCCAGGTCACAAATTTCCGGCTCTCTGGCAGCATTATAAATCATGGTCGTACCCGTTGCCAATACCGCCGCCAGCATGATATTTTCTGTTGCACCGACCGATGGATATTTAAACGAAATTTTCTTTCCCCGCAACCCTTTTGCTGCCCGACAGAGCAATCTTCCGCCATTTTGAACAATCTCTGCCCCCATGCTTCGCAGTGCCTGCAAATGCATATCAATGGGGCGTGGGCCTAATTCGCAGCCACCCGGATAGGATAGCGTACAACTTCCATACCGTCCCAGCAGTGCCCCCAGAAAAATAATAGACGACCGCATTTCCTGCATCAAGGATTCGGAAATTTCCACACAGTCCACACCGTCCGCCTGAATGCGGGCAACATGCCCTTTCATGGAACAGCGACAGCCCAATGCCGTCAGAATCCGGCACGCAGAAAAAACATCCGTCAGACGGGGACAATTTTCCAGCACAGTTTCTCCACGGCAGAGCAGTGAAGCTGCAAGAATGGGCAACACACTATTTTTTGCCCCTTGCAGCGTCACAGTTCCCTCCAGCGGAATGCCGCCTGTAATCACCAGTTTTTGCATCCGCACCACCTCAAGTTCTTTTTTCTCATGGTATGCGAATGCCCATCATTTGGTGCGAATCCGTTCTTATTCGGATTTTGGTTCGGTCTTTGGTTCTTCTTTCTGAACTTCCGCAGAATCGGTTTCTGTAGAATCATCTGCTGATGCGTGCAATGGCTTTCCTGCCTTTTCCATCAAGGTTTCCACAACCCGATAAATCCGGTCTGCGGTGTCTGGAATTGCAAGCTGCGATGCCTGATACGCCATATCTTTCAACATTGCACGATTTTCATACAATTCTTCCACATGGTGCATCATGCCTTCCACTGTGACATTCTTCTGTTCAATGACAATCGCTGCACCTGCTTTTCCCAGTACATTTGCATTGTGTAACTGGTGATTGCCGGCAACAATCGGCGAAGGAATCAGAATCGAAGCCTTTCCGGCTGCCTCCAGCTCTGCCAGTGTAGACGCTCCTGCACGGCAGATGACCAAATCCGCAGCTGCCAGACAAGTATCCATATCGTGAATATACTCGGTAATCCGCAGGCGGTCGCTCCGCATTGGAATGCCAGCTGCCCGCATTGCTGCCGGAAAACTTTCCCGACCCATACCGCCATATCCGTGAATGTGGTTGATTGCCATGCCATTCTTAACGTGCCATGGAATCAATTCTTCCATAACTTCATTGATACAGCCTGCTCCCAAACTACCGCCGAACGACAGAATGCACATGCTATCATCAAAGCCCAGTTCTTTCCGTGCCTGTTCTTTTGTCTTTTGCAAGATGCCTGCTCGTACGGGCAACCCTGTAATGGTATACGGACAGTCAAAATCCATATATTCCAGTGCTTCCTTTACCGTCAACATCACATGGTCGACTTCCTTGGACAACATCTTATTGGTGACACCTGGAAATGCATTCTGTTCATGAATCGCACAAGGCACACCCATCTTTGCAGCCATCCGAATCACTGGTCCTGCAACATAGCCGCCTGTACCAATCGCAATATCTGGCTGAAATTCGTTGACAATCTGCTTGGCACGTTTGCCGGATGTGGCAAGATACCACGCAGCCTGTGCATTTCTACGGATATTTTTCATCGTCAACTTTCTCTGAAATCCAGCAACTTTAATGGTTGCGAGCTGATACCCCGACTGTGGTACTAACTTTGCCTCCATCCCATTCGGCGTTCCTGCAAACAAAAATTCTGCATCCGGCTGATGGGACTGAATAATCGAAGCGATTGCCAACGCCGGATTGATGTGTCCGCCTGTACCACCACCTGCAAAAAGTACCTTCATAGAATTTTCACCTCATTTAATCTGCATCATAGTTTTGGTCATTTATGCCGTTCCAACGGCAGGATTTCCGTTTCCAGTTGGTTCATGAACCGGATGCTGTTCCGGCTCTGATTTTGGTTCTGCCTTTTGTTCTGGTTTCTGTTCCATTGTGTGTGCGGCAGCTAGTTCTTTTTCCGGCACTTCCGCTCGATACCGAGCACGAGAGATATTCAAGACAATTCCCATTTCTGCCAACTGCAAAATCAATGCCGTACCACCATAGCTGAAGAACGGTAAGCTGATACCGGTATTTGGAATCAAGTTGCTGACAACGCCGATGTTAATAAATGCCTGCAAGCCGATGTGCACGGTAAAGCCAACGGTCAGCAGCATTCCAAACTTGTCATGTGCATGGCTTGCAATATAGAATCCACGTACCAGCAGCAGAACGAACAGCAAAACAACCGTCAACGCACCAACAAAACCCAATTCTTCGCAAACAATGGAAAATACAAAGTCGTTTTTCGTTTCCGGCAGGTACAAATATTTTTGTCGGGATTCGCCCAGACCCAAACCAAACAATCCGCCAGAACCAATGGCAATCAAGGATTGACAGGTCTGCCATGTGCCGCCCTGACTATCGGCGAATGGGTCAAGCCAAGACTGGATTCTGGTCTGGAAGTATCCATATCCCTTTGAAATAGACAGATACAACACAATGCCAATGATTGCAGCAACACCAGTGACTGCCAGTTCCAAAAAATGCATGGGACGGATGCCACCAACAATAATCATGGACAGGGCAACGGTACAAATCAAAATCGTACCGGACAAGTGCGGCTCCATCATGAGCAAAGCTGCAACTACTGCCAATGCTAATAAATATGGCAGAACGCCAGTTTTAAACCGATTCATGCGGTCATAATTCTTTTCAATGTGATAGGCAAAGAAAATGACAATGCCGATTTTCATCAATTCGGACGGCTGAAAGTTAAAACTGCCAATGACCAGCCAACGTTGTGCACCGCCCTCACTCGTACCAACAAGCAAAACCAAAATCAATAGAATGACAGGGACAACATAGGCACAAATCGCAATGCCGGGCGTTTTATAAAGATGATAATCAACAATGGATAAAAACCACATCGCAGCCAACCCAATGACTGCCATTTTAATCTGTTCTTTTGCGTAATAACTGCCCTCTAACCCCTCTGAAATCGCCCATGCGTAACTGGCAGAAAACATCATAATAATTCCGATGACCAGAAGTGCGATGACAATCAAGAAAAATGCCAAATCGACTTCTCCGTACCGAACGCCTTTCTGCCACAGCGGAAACCGAAACCGGTTCTTCTTTTTTTCTGCTTGACTTACAGTTGTTTCAGCCATATGCAACCTCCCTGCACATCTTTACCTTCCGCCTGCTGTGCGAACAGGACTTTTAAACAAACAATACCAACAGCAATCCCAGAATGCCCATTACCAAGGCAAACAGAGAAAATGTAATGACAATCTTATATTCGCTGAATCCACTCAATTCAAAATGGTGATGAATCGGTGTCATCTTGAAAATTCTTCTACCTTCGCCGTATTTCTTCTTTGTATACTTGAAATAAGTGACCTGAATCACAACGGACAGGGCTTCCAAGATATACAGCAATGCAACCAACAGCAAAACCAAATGCTGATGCGTCACCAAGCCAACGGCTACGACAGATGCACCCAAATACATCGAGCCAGTGTCCCCCATGAAACACTTTGCCGGATGCAGATTCCAAACCAGAAATCCCAGACAGCCGCCTGCGAGTGCCATTGTAAAAATCGACATCTGCTGCAAGGACAACAGCACACAAATCACTGTCATCAGCAACATATTTACCATGGTTACCGTTCCGCAAAGCCCATCAATGCCATCAGTCAGATTGACCGCATTGGTCAAATAGAGAATCACAAGCAGCATCAATGGATAATAGAACCACGAAATATCAAACGAGAAGAACGAGAAATCCAATCGGGTATCCCGATCGCCCAGCCAGTATTGCACGCCCAGCCAAGCGGCTGCAACGACAACCTGCAAAACGATTTTCTGCATCGGGGAAAGCCCATCGTTTTTCTTCTGCACGACTTTTTTAAAGTCATCAATGAATCCAATCAGACCGAACAGAATTGCAAAAATCGCACAGCTGAACATCTGTGCCCCACGGTTCAAGTCCAGCTGTTCCACACCGGATACTTCCGCATTTGTGCAGAAGCCCCGATACAGTCCATAACCAACGCCGGCCGCAATGGTCGTAGAGAGAATGAACAGGATACCGCCCATGGTTGGTGTTCCCTGTTTTTTGGCGTGCCATTCCGGCCCGAACTTCATTTTAATCGGCTGTCCGAATTTTAGCTTATGCAAAAACGGAATCAATGCCTTTCCGAATGCAGCTGCAATCACAAAGGAAAGCAGTGCAACAATGGTGTTAATGCTCCACAGCGGCATGAGCGACTTCCTCCTGTCCGAAAATTTCTTCTATGCAGGTTTCGAGATGCATTCCGTGACTTGCCTTAAACAAAATCACATCACCCGGTCGGAGATATGCCCGTACTGCACTGCAAAGTTCTGTCGAGTCTTCTGTATGGAATACGGAAGTTCCATCGGCAGCAGCTGTTTTTGCAATGTCAATCGATGCTTTTCCGTAACAGAACAACTGGTCTAAATGACTGGCTGATGCCATATCTCCGACCATACTGTGCAGCTTTGGAGAGAGCTTTCCCAGTTCCAGCATATCGCCTAAAACCGCAACCCGTCTGCCCTCGCCCTTCATCTGCCGCAGCACATACAATGCTGCCCGCATAGAATCCGGACTGGCATTATAGCAATCTGCAATGACGGTATAAGGTCCACGCTGTTCAATGTTCTGCCGGAATGGAATCGGCTGATAATGTTTCAGGGCTGCACAGATGACATCCGGTGCAATGCCGCAAATCCGACCGACACAAAATGCTGCCAACGCATTCATCACATTGTGCAGACCAACGCAAGGCAATTCTGCTGGGAATGTTCTGCCGTCTTTCGTGACAATCGTGAAAGTGGTTGCATTCTCGCCCTCTTGAACATCTTCCGCTGTGACATCGGCATCTTTTGCGTTCAGACCGTATGTATAAACCGGTCGGTCAAGCGTTCCTGCCAGCGGTGCAAGGTGTGGGTCATCCGCATTGAGAATCAACGGTGCATCCGGCTGCATACCATCCAGTATTTCCAACTTTGCCTTTAAAATACCTTCCTGCGAACCCAAATTTTCGATGTGAGAAAATCCAATATTTGTAATCACGCCAATGGTCGGCTGTGTGGTGCAGCTCAGGCGGTGAATTTCGCCGAAGTGGGACATCCCCATTTCAATAACAGCTGCCTTGTGCTTCGGTGCAAGGTGCAGGAGCGTTTTCGGCAAGCCGATTTCGTTATTCAAGTTGCCCTGTGTTTTCAGCGTTTCAAACGCTGCAGAAAGCACCAGTGCAATCATTTCTTTTGTGGTTGTCTTTCCAACGCTGCCGGTTACGCCAACCAGAATCGGCGAGAACTTTTTCCGGTAGTATGCTGCAATTTGCAACAACGCTGTTCCAGTATCCGGCACAACGATACACGGACAGCCGTCAATTGGCTGATCGGTTACCGCTGCAACTGCTCCATCGGCAATTGCTTTCTTTACGAATTGATGTCCGTCAAAATTTGCCCCACGCAGTGCTAAAAACAAACAGCCCGGCTCTAATTTTCTTGTATCCGTGCAGATGTCATTCACTGCTGCTTCGAGCGGTGTTTTAGAGCCAACCGCTGCGGCAATTTCTGATAATTGTAACTTCTCCATATTTGTCCCTCACCTTATAGTTTTGTCAAGCAATCTGCCACAATTTCCCGTTCATCCATGTGAATATGCACATTGTTCGGAAGAACCTGATAATCTTCATGCCCTTTTCCAGCCAGTACCAAAACATCGCCCGACTGTGCAATCTGCATACCCCGTAAAATGGCTTCCTTTCGGTCAACTACGACTTCATACGGAATCGTAGAGCCCTCTAACCCTGCTAAAATATCCTGAATAATGGCGTTCGGGTCTTCATCTCTCGGATTGTCAGATGTAATCACCAGAAAATCTGCATAGGCAGCGGCTGCCTTTGCCATCTTCGGGCGTTTGGTCTTATCCCGATTTCCGCCACAGCCAAACAGGCAAATCAATCTGCCCTCGGTATACTCCTTGACGCTCTTCAAGATGTTTTCAATCGCATCTGGTGTATGGGCATAATCGCAAATGACAGAGAACGGCTTCCCAGTCGGAATGACTTCACATCTGCCCCGTACGCCCCGACACTTTTGCACTGCCTGCAAAACTTGTGCATTTGTCAGTCCCAGTTCCATGCAAACCGCACTGGCTGCCAGAACATTGGAAACATTGAACATGCCTGTCATCTGGATTTCGACCGGATAGGACTTCCCACCATAGCACATCCAGAAACTGGTTCCGTTTGCACGTAATTTAATGGCATCTGCATAATAATCGGCTTTGGAAGAAATGCCGTAGGTTTCCATCGCACAGGTTACTTCTCCAGCTAACCGCTTGCCATAATCATCGTCAATGTTAATCAATGCATAATCCGTGATAGAAAACAGCATTTTCTTCGCCTGATAATAGGCTTCCATGGTCTTATGATAATCCAAATGGTCTTGTGTCAGATTTGTAAAGACCGCAGCCCGGAAGTGGGTCGGGCCAATGCGGTGCTGCACCAGACCGAAAGACGAAACTTCCATAACTACATAATCACAGCCAGCATCCGCCATTTTCCGATACAGTGCCATCAAATCATACACCATTGGTGTGGTATTGTCAGTATGCAGAATCTGGTCACCGATTTCATTCTGAATCGTGCCAATCAAGCCGACCAAATAACCATTTGCGGTCAGAATGTGTTTAATCACATTTGTAGTGGTTGTCTTTCCATTTGTACCCGTAACACCAATGAAGGTCATTTCCCGTTCCGGATGTCCGAACCAAGCTGCACAGAGCTGTCCATAGAAAATATAGGTGTTTGGCACAAGAATCTGCTGTTTTCCTAAGCCCAAATCTCGTTCAACAACCACGGCTGCTGCACCTTTTTCCAGCATTTCCGCTGCCTTTGTGTGTCCGTCAAAGTGTTCTCCTTTGATACAGACAAACAAATATCCTTCCTCCACGTTTCGGGAGTCATTTGTAATCCCAGTAATTTCTCTGTCCTCTAATTCCGTTTCTGCATTGCCTTCTAATAATGCATATAACCGCATGACAGATAACCGCCTTTCTGTTTCATTTACCATTTTTCCAATGTTTGATTCTGGGGAATCTTCCCTTGCTCTATCAAAAAAGGGGACGCTTTAGAAAGCATCCCCCTTTTCTCCTCTTTGCATAACCGCAACGGGGCTGCCTGTTGGTGTTCCATTTCGCAAATCGCTGCGTCTTTTCCAAAATTAGCCGCTCTGGTCATTGATGGACATCGTGAGATTGATGACCGTTCCCACCTCAACGGATGTACCTGCCGGTTCGGACTGGAACTGTACCTTTGCATCCGCATTATCGGAGGAAGCTCCCATTGTGACGATGTTCAGCCCCAATTGTGTCAAAGCTGTATTTGCCTCTGCTGCGGAGAGTCCAATCAAGTTTGGAACTTCTACAACTTCCGGCTCCGTATTTTCTTCTGTATACAGGATGACCGTTCCGCCCTTTTCAATGACAGAACCCGTTTTTGGACACTGCGAAACGACACTGCTGCCCTCACCAACAACTTCATAACTCAAGCCCATATCGTCTAATGTTGCTGTTGCACTATCAAGCGATTTTTCCTGTACCAGCGGAACGGTAACATTCCGGTCAGCATATTCTTCATCCGTATATTCCGGATAGAAGCCCAGATATGGCAAGATTTCAGACATCACTGTTCTTGCATACGGTACAACAACGGTACTACCGTAATAAGCAATGGAGTTATCCGGTTCGTCTGCCATAATCAGCATGATCACTTCCGGATCATCTGCCGGAGCGAAACAGCCATACGATGCAACATACTTCATTTCCTGACCTTCTGTATATTCGTCCAGCTTTTCAGATGTACCGGATTTGCCACCGATGCGATAGCCCTGAATATAGGCATTATGTCCGCCGTTGTCTTCTACGACTGCTTCCAACTGTTCCCGAATGGTTTTCGAGGTTTCTTCTGAAATAACCTGCCGCTTTTCTTCGGTTTCGTGTTCCATCACAATATTGCCATCTGCGTCAACAACTTCCTGCACCAGATATGGTGTTACCAGTTTTCCGCCATTGATGGCAGCTGAATAAGCGGTAATCATTTGAATTGGTGTAATCTTATTTGCCTGACCAAACGAAGAGGATGCCAAGTCAACATTGGACATGGTATCTTCCGGAATATACAAGCTGGCTACTTCACCCGGCAAGTCAATTCCAGTCTTTTCCGTCAGACCAAAGCCCTTGAAATAATAGGAGAACTTCTCAACGCCCAGACGCAACCCGATTTCCATAAATGCCGGGTTACAGGAGTTTGTAAGTGCCTGTGTAAAGGTTTGTGTTCCGTGACCGCTTCGGTTGGAACATCCGATTTTCTCGCCCATAACGGTAAAGTAACCGCTACAATAGAACGAATCGTTCTGCAAGTCAATCAAGTTTTCTTCAAATGCAGCTGCACTGGTAAAGACCTTGAAAACAGAACCCGGATAATAGATTTCTGAAATCGCCTTATTCTTCCATTGTGTTTCTCTTGCTGCTAAGTAAGCATCGCTGTATTCCTGTCCGCTTAGAGAATCCAACGCTCTGGAAGTTGCTGTATCATAAATATCAGAAGGATTGTTCAAATCAAAAGATGGATAGGTTGCCATCGCATAGATTGCACCTGTTTTCGGATTCATGATGATGCCGCAAGCACGCTGCTGCACATTAAACTTCACCGCCATCTCACCGATTGCCTTTTCTAGATAATACTGCATGGTGGTGTCCAAGGTCAAATACAGAGAAGAACCATTTTGTGCTTCGTATGTCGTCGAATATCGGTATGGCATTTCTTCGCCGTTTGCAGCCTGTGCGGAAACAATTCTGCCATCTACGCCAGCCAAATAATTGTTATACTGATATTCCAATCCATACTGTCCATCGCCGTCCCCGTTGGTAAACCCAATAACGCTGGCAGCCAGTTCTTCCTGCGGATAATACCGTCTGGTGGTCGCTTCCGTTGCAAATGAAACCAAATTCAAGTTATCAAAATAGTTTTCGATTTCATCCGCAACATTCTTTTCTACCTGTGTTTGCAAGATATAATATCTGCCGTCTGCATCGAATGCCTTTTCAATATCAGCTTTCTGGAGGTTCAGCTTTCCTGCCAGATAGGTGGCAATATTTTCACGGAGCGTTGCAACATCCACAATGTCAGTAGCAGTTTTGCCGTTTTTTTCGGCAGCCGCCTGCTTACTTTCATTGTTTTTCTGAACATCATCCATTTCCTCCCGGAAGAGTTGCGGGTCAATATAGACATTATAAACCGTCGCACTCCAAGCCAAAGGTGTCCCCGTTGCATCATAAATTGCACCCCGCTGTGCCTCTAATCGCATCGTACCGAAATGGTAATTATTCGCCAGTGCTTCATATTTTTTGTTCTGCACAACAGAAACCTTAAACAGGTTGATAATAATCGCACAAGCAAACAACATCATTGCAATTTGAATGACAACATTGGTACGAAACTTCATTTTTGCAGTTGGTGCATTGACCCCAGATGCCCGCAGCTTATCATATGGTTTGTTGTCCATGGTTTCCAAAGGAAATGACACGCCCTTTCCGCATAAAAATAGAAGAGGCAGGGAACTGTTTTTGAATCCCCCGCCTGTATAAAACTGTCCCGATTCGACAGGAATTTCTCGATGATGCAGAAAGCAATTTCTGGAACCTGCATATAAAACGGAATTGTGCCCGGCTTCGTCTTGTCTGCCCTGTCCGACAGCTCATTCTGCGTAAACGAAGCCGGAACGATTCCTTTTCCGACACCCGATTTCGTATCTCTTTCTTTGCCTATATACTAACAGCGACGTTTTTTCTATATAATATGCAGCGAACGCTGCACTCGCTGATAGTATCAATAAATAATGTTCAGACCATTTTCCCCGCTTCAAAAACGGGTTTTACCCAACTATATGCACATTAACCTCTTAAATATGCAATTAGGTCGTTGAATTTCCGTTTGATCTGAACAAAAATGTTCTGATCCGGTTCTTCGACGACAACCTCATCCTCCGTCTGAATCTGGATGTATTGAATCTGGGAACGATCCAGCTTTTGCAAGCCCAATCGATCCTCCGCATATTCTTTAATATTCCGAATGGAAGCTTGTCCTTCCAGCTGGGTTTGCATTCTGACGTTTTCGCTTTGCAAATCGTTCAGGGTGCTCTCCGCAGCGGAGATTTGAGAATAAACTTCATTCAGTTGGACATAACTATTGATGACCAAAGAAAACAACACTAAAGCCAGAATGCTGCCGATCATGATTTTTGCCAGCGTTCCCCGTTTTCCAGCTTCGATATAGAACAGCTTTCGTCTTGGACGTTTTTCTACAACGGCCGCATCTTCTGCTTCTTCTAAATCCTCTTCCGGTACGGTTTCATCGGTTACTTTCATCAATCGCCGCACTCCTTTCTATGACACGCAGTTTTGCACTTCGGCTTCTCCGGTTTTCTTCCAGTTCCGCCGCATCTGCAACAATTGGCTTTCGATTCACCAATTTTCCCTGCGGGACTTTGCCACAAACACATTTTGGAAAATCCGGCGGGCAGGTACAGCCTTGACACCATTTTGCAAACTGCTGTTTCACCATGCGGTCTTCCAAAGAATGAAACGTGATAATCGCCAATCTTCCGCCCGGTTTCAGACAGGAAAATGCAGCGGTCAATGCCCGTTCCAAGTGTCCAAATTCATCATTTACAGCGATTCGAATTGCCTGAAACGTCTGTTTGCAGGGATTTTTTGCCCGTCGTACCCGCTGTGGAACACTGCTTTTCACAATTTCCGCCAGCTGCAAAGTGGTTGTAATCGGCTGCTCTTGTCTTGCCTGACAGATATTGCGGGCAATCGCACGAGCAAACGATTCTTCTCCATAGGCAAATAAAATCCGTGTCAGTTCCTCCTGCGACCAAGTGTTTACCACGTCCGCAGCAGACATTCCCGACTGACTCATTCGCATATCCAATGGTGCATCGGTATGGTAAGAAAAGCCACGTTCCTCCGTATCCAGCTGATGAGAAGAAACGCCCAAATCCAACAAAATACCGTCCACAGCTGGAATTTCCAGCCGTTGCAGCACCTGTGCCATCTCGTCATAATTGGCATGAATCACCGTTGCCGGATAGGGGGCTAACCGCTGCGTTGCCACTGCAACCGCATCCGGATCCCGATCCAATCCGATCAATCTGCCTGCCCCATGCAATTGCTTTGCAATTTCGCAGGCATGACCAGCACCGCCGACCGTGCCATCCACATAAATGCCCTCCGGCTGAATGTTCAAACCGGAAAGTGTTTCCTGCAACAAAACAGGAACATGCTGAAATGTCATAATTTTCTTCCTTTCTTAAAAGCCCAGCGTATCCAATACGGACATCATTTCATCCAAATCCACCGCCGCATTTGCTATTTCCCAGCTTGCACGGTTCCAGATTTCTGCTTTATTATTCGCACCGATGACAACAACATCCTTTTCCAGACCGGCGAACTGCCGCAAGTCCTGTGGGATTAAGATTCGCCCTTGCTGATCCGGCACCATTTCACACGCACCGGAAAACAGCCATCGTTTCAACTGTGCACCTTTTGATTCTGGAATGGCTGCTACTTTTTGAGAAAGCCGCTCCCATTCTTCCGCAGGGTAAACTGCCAAACAATGTGCATCCAGACCTTTCGTCACATAGAACGAGCTGCCGAGCAATTCTCGCAGTTTGGTTGGGAAATTCATTCTGCCTTTGGCATCTATAACGTGGTAATAAGTGCCAATCAGCGAAGTCAACCTTGCCGCCGCCCTTCTGCTTGAAATCAAGAAAGTAACGGAAAATCCCCCCACAAAAGGGGAAACTTCCCCACATTTCACCGCATGTTATCATTATACACGATTTCGCCCAAAAAATCAATAAGAGAGTGCTGGAAAAGAACTAAAAAAATAATCTCAAAAAGAATTTGTTTTTGTGCAAGTTTAACAATTTCTTGTCGAATCCGCTGAGAGATACAAAAAGGGAGAACAGACTTTCGTCCATTCTCCCAATTTCGCACGGGAAACCCCGTGAATTATCACATATTACGTTGATTATTCAATAACAGAAGTTACAACGCCAGAACCTACGGTTCTACCACCTTCACGGATAGCGAAACGCAGACCTTCTTCGATAGCGATCGGAGCGATCAGTTCAACAGTCATTTCAACGTTGTCGCCCGGTGTGCACATTTCAACGTCAGCCGGCAGAGTGATGATGCCAGTTACGTCAGTTGTTCTGAAATAGAACTGCGGTCTGTAGTTGTTGAAGAACGGTGTATGACGGCCGCCTTCTTCCTTCTTCAGAACGTAAACCTGACCCTTGAACTTGGTGTGCGGGTGAATCGAACCCGGCTTGCAGAGAACCTGTCCTCTTTCAACCTGCTGTCTGGTGATACCACGCAGCAGAGCACCGATGTTGTCGCCAGCTTCTGCGAAGTCCAGAGTCTTTCTGAACATTTCGATACCAGTTACAACAGTGGACAGCTTTTCCGGAGAAAGGCCAACGATTTCAACAGTTTCGTTAACGTTCAGCTTTCCTCTTTCTACACGACCGGTAACAACGGTACCACGACCAGAAATAGTCATTGTATCTTCGATCGGCATCAGGAACGGCTTAGCGTCGTCACGTTCCGGAGTCGGAATGTATTCGTCAACTGCATCCATCAGGTCGAGAATCGGCTTGTAAGCCGGATCAGACAGATCGTCCGGAGCTTCCAGAGCAGCCAGAGCAGAACCAACGATAATCGGTACTTCATCGCCCGGGAATTCATATTCGTTCAGAGTTTCACGAATATCCATTTCAACCAGTTCGAGCAGTTCCGGATCGTCAACCTGGTCAGCCTTGTTCATGAAAACAACGATTGCCGGTACGCCTACCTGACGAGCCAGCAGAATGTGTTCCTTGGTCTGAGCCATCGGGCCATCAGAAGCAGCAACTACGAGGATTGCACCGTCCATCTGAGCAGCACCAGTGATCATGTTCTTTACATAGTCAGCGTGGCCTGGGCAGTCAACGTGAGCGTAGTGACGCTTTTCAGTTTCGTATTCAACGTGAGCGGTATTGATTGTGATACCACGTTCTCTTTCTTCCGGAGCCTTATCGATCATGTCGTAAGCTTCGTACTGAGCCTGACCCTTCAGAGCCAGAGTCTTTGTGATAGCAGCAGTCAAAGTGGTCTTACCATGGTCAACGTGACCGATGGTACCAATGTTAACATGCGGTTTGGTTCTTTCAAATTTAGCCTTTGCCATTGGAAAAATCCTCCTAAAAATTATTCTTGCTTATGCCGTGATATGTGATAAGACTATTGTACCAGATTTCCAAGAAAAATGCAAGTCTTTTTTCAAAAAAACACAGAAATTTCTTCTGATTTTCAGAAAATGTGCATTACTTCTTTCTGGCAGCCATAATCTTTTCAGCAATATTCTTCGGTACTTCCTGGTAGCTATGCGGTTCCATGGTGTACTGACCACGACCCTGCGTGTTCGAACGCAGGTCGTTGGTATAACCGAACATTTCGGACAGCGGCACCAAAGCATCAACCTGTACGGTACCGGTTCTGGTTTCCTGGCCCTGAATCTGACCACGGCGAGAACTCAGGTCACCGATAACTGTACCAACGTATTCATCCGGCACGATAACAGAAACCTTCATAATCGGTTCCATCAAAACCGGCTGAGCCTGACGCATTGCTTCCTTGAATGCGATAGAACCAGCGATCTTAAATGCCATTTCAGAAGAGTCAACTTCGTGGTAAGAACCATCGTACAGTTCTACAGATACGTCAACAACCTGATAGCCTGCCAGAATACCAGCCTGCATTGCACCCTGGATACCAGCATCGACAGCCGGGATATATTCCTTCGGAATGGAACCGCCGACAATCTTGTTGATGAATTCGTAGCCCTTACCGGATTCGTTCGGTCTTACACGGATCTTAACATGACCGTACTGACCGCTACCACCGGACTGCTTCTTATACTTGTAATCCACGTCAGCTTCGCCCTTAATGGTTTCCTTATAGGATACCTGCGGAGCACCAACGTTTGCTTCTACCTTAAATTCCCGCAACAGACGGTCAACAATGATGTCCAGATGCAGTTCGCCCATACCAGCGATGATGGTCTGACCAGTTTCTTCGTCGGTATAAGTTCTAAAGGTCGGGTCTTCTTCTGCCAGCTTTGCCAGAGCGATGCCCATCTTTTCCTGACCAGCCTTGGTCTTCGGTTCGATTGCGAGCTGAATAACCGGTTCTGGGAATTCCATGGATTCCAGAATGATCGGATTCTTTTCGTCGCAGAGGGTATCACCAGTTGTGGTATTCTTCAGACCAACAGCAGCAGCGATATCACCAGCATATACGGTTTCGATATCCTTTCTGTGGTTGGAATGCATCTGAAGGATCCGTCCCATTCTTTCTCTGTTATCCTTGGTTGCGTTCAGCACGGTAGAACCTGCGTCAACGGTACCAGAATATACACGGAAGAAGCACAACTTACCAACGAACGGGTCTGTTGCGATCTTAAATGCCAGAGCTGCGAACGGTTCTGTATCAGAAGAATGACGGAATTCTTCTTCGCCAGTTTCCGGATTCGTACCCTTAATAGACGGTACGTCCAGCGGAGACGGCATGTAATCAACAATGGCATCCAGCAGCTTCTGTACGCCCTTGTTCTTATAAGAAGTACCGCAAACAACCGGTACCATGGTATTTGCAATAGTAGACTTCCGAATGCAAGCCTTGATTTCATCAATGGTGATTTCTTCGTCAGCGAAGTACTTTTCCATCAATGCATCGTCCTGCTCAGCAACGTGTTCCATCAAAGAAGCACGATATTCTTCTGCCTTTTCCTTCATATCGTCCGGAATTTCTTCCACACGAATATCTTTTCCGAGGTCATCATAGTAAACGTAAGCCTTCATTTCAACCAGGTCGATGATGCCCTTGAAATCGCTTTCAGCACCGATCGGCAGCTGAATCGGAACAGCATTACACTTCAGTCTGTCGTGCATCATTTCTACAACACGGTAGAAGTTTGCACCCATGATGTCCATCTTATTGACATACGCCATTCTCGGAACCTGATACTTATCAGCCTGTCTCCAAACGGTTTCAGACTGCGGTTCAACACCGCCCTTTGCACAGAAAACGGTAACAGAACCATCCAATACACGCAAAGAACGTTCTACTTCTACAGTGAAGTCAACGTGTCCCGGTGTGTCGATGATGTTGATTCTGTGACCACCCCAGTATGCAGTGGTTGCAGCGGAGGTAATGGTAATACCTCTTTCCTTTTCCTGTTCCATCCAGTCCATAGTCGATGCACCCTCGTGGGTTTCACCAATCTTATGGTTGATACCGGTGTAGAACAAGATACGCTCCGTGGTCGTTGTCTTACCAGCATCGATGTGAGCCATGATGCCGATATTTCTGGTATTTTCCAGGGAACAATCTCTTGCCATAGTAATCCTCCTATTTCTTTTACAAAGGCAGTCCGATTACCAACGGTAGTGAGCAAATGCCTTGTTTGCTTCTGCCATCTTATGAGTATCGTCACGCTTCTTGCATGCACCGCCTGTATTATTCAGTGCATCGAGGATTTCGCCTGCAAGACGTTCCTTCATGGTCTTTTCGTTCCGCAGTCTGGAATACTTTGTAATCCAACGCAGACCCAGTGTCTGACGGCGTTCCGGACGAACTTCCATCGGAACCTGGTAAGTTGCACCACCCATACGGCGAGCCTTTACTTCCAGAACCGGCATTACATTTTCCATTGCCTGTTCGAACATTTCCAATGCTTCTTTACCGGTCTTTTCGGAAACGATGTCGAATGCACCGTAAACTATCTTCTGTGCAACGCCCTTCTTACCGTCAACCATTACATTGTTGATCAGACGGGTTACGAGCTTGGATTTGTAAATCGGATCCTCCAGCACGTCACGTTTTGCGATTTTACCTCTTCTTGGCATTTTCGCTTCCCTCCTTCACATTATTTGCTTGTTTGCAGCGAAGCCGCTGCTTCTCGTGAATTCACAGGTACTCGTTCAAGCAAGCTTTCGCCTGCCGACCGTCAGAAGCCAATGCAGAGGATCGCTGTGTCCCTTCGGACATCTATATGATCTCCACACGCTTCCTGTGGTAGTTGTAATTCCTGTTTTGGTCGTTGGCAGAATCTTACTTCTTGCCAGCCTTCGGTCTCTTAGCACCATACTTGGAACGAGCCTGCATTCTGTTTGCAACGCCCTGAGCATCCAAAGTGCCTCTGATGATGTGGTAACGAACACCCGGCAGGTCCTTAACACGGCCGCCACGGATCAGAACCACGCTGTGTTCCTGCAGATTGTGACCAATACCCGGGATGTATGAAGTTACTTCATAACCGTTGGTCAGCTTAACTCTGGCAATTTTCCGCATAGCAGAGTTCGGCTTCTTCGGTGTAGCAGTACGAACTGCGGTGCACACGCCTCTCTTCTGCGGAGAACTCTGATCAGTTGTTACCTTCTTCTTTGCATTGTAACCCTTTTGCAGAGCCGGTGCAGTGGACTTAACAGCCTGAACCTTTCTTCCCTTACGGACTAACTGGTTAAACGTTGGCATAAGTTTCCTCCTTTTCTGATTGTACTTTTCTCATGTGGCAATGCCACACAGTTAGACATTATAATACAGCCCTGTTGTTTTGTCAAGCACGTTTTTTAAAAATTAACAAACTTTTTTCATTTCCAACGAATTTATGGCAGCTGCTGTCCGGCTGCCAGCTTTGCATAGGAGGTCAGCACCTGCACAGCGTCACCGACTTCTATTTTTCCATCTTGGTTATAGTCTGCGGCGATTTTCTGCCGATCGCTAAAGCTGTTCGGCTGATCGGCACAGCTTTTTGCATAAGCGACCAGAATCAGAACCGCATCTGAAACATCGATTTTTCCATCGTCATCCACATCCCCATAAGAAATGGGCAATGCTACAAAAGAACGCTGATAAGTATCTGCATAGTTGCGGAAACTGCCGTTCGGCTCAGAAACTAAAATTGCCTGCTCCGGAAATGTGGTTTCGGAACTGTCCAGTGTACAGGCAACGCTGCGAAACAGAATCTGCTGCAATCTGCTGCACTCCGCAAAGGCAGATTCTCCAACACTAATCAACCGTTCCGGCAGCACAACTGCTGTCAATGATGTACACCCCTGAAATGCTCCGGGGGCAATATGCCGGACAGAATCGGGAATGGAAATCTCCTGCAATGCTGTACAATGGTAGAACATTCGGGTGCTGATTTCCGTGATGCCCTCCGGCAATCGAATACATCGCAGGGCATTGCACTGATAAAACGCCTGCTCGCCGATTTGCTGTACAGTATCCGGAACATTCATACTTTGCAGCTGCTTGCACTCAAAAAATGCATTCGCTCCGATTTTTTGCAGCTGTCCTGGCAGTTGCAGTTCCTGCAAATTTCGGCAGCCTGCGAATGCATAGGCATTTAGCGAAATCAAAGAATCTGGCAGCTGTACAGATTGAATGGTCATGTCATTCTCAAATGTAAATCCAGCAATGATGCGAACACCATCTGGAATCACAACATCCTCAGAAGTTCCCTTATAAGCAATCAGAATCTGATTGCCGATGATGACATAGGGATCTGTCTGTGCATTCAACCAAGGGGTATGGGAGAAAATTCCCCAGCCCACATCCTGCAGCGTATCTGGAACGGTAATCGTTTCGAGCCGACTGCAATCGATAAACGCATAGCTTCCAATTTCCTGCACAGATTCCGAGATACACACCGACCGCAGCCGTGTATGATTCACAAAGGCATAGTCTTTGATTTTCGTCACAGGCAGCCCGTCAATCTCATTGGGAACAACGAGTTCCGAGAGGGTATCTTTCGAGCCGGTAATTTGCACTGCTTGATTGTCCAGAATTTCATAATAAATTCCGTCTGCCGTTCGCAAAGTCTGTGTTGTTTCCGCAGAAACCGGAAGTTTCCAGTTCCAGCAAAAACACTGCAACACAGAAAACCAAATACTGAGCGGCAGCCATATATGCTTTTTCATTGCATAAATTCCTTCTCTGTTATTTGTAAGACTTCACAGATTGTCCGTACCACACCATTTTCCGTGTTGGGCGGTGCAACAAATCGTGCATGTTGCTTGACCGCATCGCTTGCCTGTCCCATGGCATAGCTGTAATCTGCCTTTGCAAACATGGAAATATCATTCTGATAATCGCCAAATGCCATTGTTTCTGCTGGAGAAACCTGCAAAAGTGACTGAATATCGGAAAGTGCATTGCCCTTGCTGACCTGCTTGCACATCATATCCATCCAGACATCTCCGGAAATGACGATCTCATAATTTTCTCCGAACCGTTCCCGCAAAGCAGTATAAGCATGTTCCAAGGAACCATCCATCGCACAGAGTGCAATCTTAATAATGGGGTCAGTCACGGTATACAATTCTGCATACGGGATTGCAGAAAACTGCACATAAAAATTGGTTATTTCCTGCTCAAATTGAGATTTTGCAGCCTTTGGGTAATAAATCCCATCCACTCCGCACAGAACCGGAACAACAGACGGCAATTTCTGACAGAGGTCTAATATCGCATGCACTACAGAAAACGGCATACACTGATAAACAGGTGCTTTCCCCGGAATCCGCACGTGTGCACCATTGTCACAAATCAGAAGCAGTTCCTCTGTTTTTTTGCCGAAAAGCATTTGTAATGCCGGATAAGAACGACCACTTGCAACGGCAAACGCAACCCCACGCTTTGCCAGACATTCCAGCAGCTTTGGAAAGCCGTTCGGCAATCGTTTCTGGTCATCCAAAAGTGTTCCATCCATATCCGCAGCAATCAATTTTACCATATGTTTTCAACCTCACTTCTTTTTTACAGAAATAGTATACCACAATTGGGAAACAGATACAAGACTTTTTTTGCATTTTGAAAAAATTTCGGCAGATTCCCCTCAAAAATTTTCGGTTTCCTCTTGACAAATACCCCATAGGGGTATATAATAAGACTATCACAAAAAAGGAGGATGCCATTCATGGAAGAACAAGAAGAAAAAACATGTCCCTGTTGCCATAAGAAAAAAGTACGGTCAGAAGAGGAATACACCAAACTCATTCACCGCCTGAACCGCATCGAGGGGCAAATTCGTGGCATTCGTGGCATGGTTGAAAAAAGTGCTTACTGTCCGGATATTCTGGTGCAGGTCGCTGCTGTCAACGCTGCCTTGCATGCATTTAACCGAGAACTGTTATCCCAGCATATCCGCACCTGTGTGGCACAGGATATTCGAGAGGGTCACGATGAAGTCATTGAAGAACTGGTTACCACACTGCAAAAGCTGATGAAATAATTGGTTCTCCGGCTGCGAATTGTATTTCATTACTTTGCTTGTCCACAAGCAGAACGGAGGTTTCACCCATTATGAAAAAAGAACGTTATGCCGTCACAGGAATGACATGCAGTGCATGCAGTGCCCATGTGCAAAAGGCAGTTGCTGCCGTTCCCGGTGTGCATTCGGTACAAGTCAACCTGCTCCAAAATAATATGACGGTAGAATTTGAAGAAGCAGAAACCACACCGGAAACCATTTTTGCTGCGGTCAAAAAAGCTGGTTACGGGGCTGCACCGCTTTCCGAATCCGGAATGGCTGCTGCTCCAGCTGGTGGAATGCCGATTGTTTCCGCTCATGCGGAACGAAATCGGCTGATTTGGTCGATTGTCTTTTTGATTCCACTATTTTATATTGGCATGGGGCATATGCTCAACATCTTTCCGCTGCCGTCCGTCCTCAAAGGACACAGCAGCATGATGCTGATTGCACTCATTGAATTAGTTCTTGTGACACCGATTCTCTTTCTCAACCGAAAATATTTTATAAAAGGTACAACAACACTGCTCCATGGTGCTCCCACGATGGATACCCTAATTGCGTTAGGTTCTGCGGTTTCCTTCTGTTACAGCTTATATGCAACCTTCGCCATTGCCTACGATATGGGACAAATGGATATGGATGCTGCCCACAGCCACATGAACCAACTCTATTATGAATCTGCCGGCATGATTCTCACATTGATTTCTCTCGGCAAATTCTTAGAGGCTCGTTCTAAAGCCAAAACCACAGATGCGATTTCCTCGCTGGTAAAGCTGACCCCACAAACCGCACTGGTTCGCCGAAACGGTGTGGAACAGGAAATCCCAACCGCTTCCATTCAAGTTGGAGATACGATTCTCGTAAAAACTGGTGCTGCCATTCCAGCAGATGGAACGGTAATCAGTGGACAGGGTTCTGTAGATGAATCCGCCCTGACTGGCGAAAGCTTACCAGTCGAAAAACAGGTTGGTGACCGCATTTTAAGTGCAACCACTTGCCGTTCCGGTTATCTTGAATATCGGGCAGAGCAAGTAGGAGCAGACACGACCCTTTCGCAAATTATCCGCTTAGTCGAAGAAGCTGGCAGCTCCAAAGCTCCAATTGCCCGCTTAGCAGACAAAATCAGCGGCGTTTTCGTTCCGATTGTCATTAGCATTGCCATTGTAACCCTAATTGTATGGCTGCTGACTGGAAACCCGTTCAGCATGGCACTGAAAGCAGCGGTTTCCGTTCTGGTGATCTCCTGCCCGTGTGCCTTGGGACTTGCAACGCCGACTGCAATTATGGTCGGAACTGGACAGGGTGCGAAAAACGGCATTCTAATCAAATCTGCCGAGAGTTTGGAAACTGCCCACAGCGTGAAAGCCGTTGTCTTGGATAAAACCGGAACACTGACAGAGGGCGTTCCAACGGTTATGGATGTTCTACCGGAAGAAGGCGTTTCCGCAGAAACCTTATTATCCGTTGCCTATGCACTGGAACAGCCGTCCGAACATCCGCTTGCTGCTGCGATTGTAACCTACTGCAAACAGCAAAACATTCCGCTCCAGCCAGCAGAACAATTTGCACAAACTGCCGGACAAGGTGTTTCCGGTATCTGCAACGGAATGCACTGCTTCGGCGGCAATCAAAAGATGATGGAAGCCAATCATATTTCCCTCCCCAGCACGGAAAAACAGGAAGCCTTTGCAAAAGCAGGCAAAACACCGCTTTACTTTGCAGCGAATGGAAAATTGCTCGGCACACTCACCGCTGCTGACCCAATTCGCCAGACCAGCCGAACTGCTGTTGCAGAATTTCAGCGGATGGGACTGGATGTCATCCTTTTAACGGGCGACAACCGCCTGACCGCAGAGGCCATTGCTCAGCAGGCAGGAATTACGCATGTCATTGCAGATGTTCTGCCACAGGACAAGGCAATGCAAGTTAAGCAATTACAGGCAGATGGCAAGAAAACTGCCATGATTGGCGATGGGATCAACGATGCTCCGGCACTGACACAAGCTGATGTGGGAATTGCCATTGGAGCGGGAACAGATGCTGCTATTGATTCCGCTGATATTGTCTTGATGCGGAACGATTTGCAAGATGCTGTCACAGCCATTCAGCTGAGCCGTGCAACCATCCGCAACATCAAGGAGAATCTGTTCTGGGCATTTATCTACAACTTAATCGGTATTCCGATTGCAGCTGGTGTATTCTATCCGATTTTCGGATGGGAAATGAACCCGATGATTGGTGCAGCAGCCATGAGTTTTAGTTCTGTCTTTGTTGTCAGCAATGCCCTGCGGCTGCGGCGATTCCGTCCATTCGGAAAATCTGCCAACAAAAAAGCTGATACAACACCTGTTGCAAATGGCGAAATTGTCATTCAAATCAAAGGCATGATGTGCGAACACTGCGTGGCAGCTGTTACAAAAGCCCTGCAATCTGTTTCCGGCGTTACAGAAATGAGAGTGGTTCTGTCGGAAAATCGGGCATACTGCAAAGGAACACCGACCGATGCAGAACTTCGCACCGCCATTCAAAACGCTGGCTATCAAGTTAAAAAAATCACTCGATAAATAAAACAACTATAAAAATGTGCCTCTCCAGCAACCGCCGGAGAAGCACTTATTTTTTTCATTTTACCCAATTGCATTGACGATTGCCATCGCCAAAGAGACAATCACACAAACAATGGTAACTGGGGCTGTCCAGTAAACCAGTGCTTTCTTGCCACCGCTCGCCTGCGGAACAGTATTCCCCAACCGGAATGTTTCCCGATGTTTCACCAATTCTATAACGAACAGCACACATCCGGCAATCAGGATCCCAATCACTAAGAAATTCATACCTGCCAACAGCAGCATTTTCAACGGATGCTGCAACATCACTTCTAAATCCAGATTGTCCAGATCCAATCCACTATAAGCAATGGTCTGCATCGTTCCAATGAAATTCATCGTGAAATGAATCGCCATCGCTGGCAGAACCGAACGTGTTTTTGCAGTTAAGAACGCTGCACAGATGCCCAAAACCGCAGTATAGAAAACCTGCTCATAATTGCAGTGCCACAGCCCAAAGGTAATTCCAATTGTAATGACACCAAACCAGCTGCCGAACCGCTCGGTATTGCGGAAAAGCGTTGCCCGAAACAGCATCTCTTCAAAAACTGGTGCGTAAATCGCAAATGCAACAATATTATTCAGATAACCAACCCAGTTTTCTTCTGCAACCATAGAGGGTGCTTGTAATTCCACATCCGTGACCATCTCAACCACATTGAAAAAGATTTGACTTGCCATCGAAGTGGCATACACCAGCCCCAATGCAATCAGACACCACCGGAACAACTGTCCGCCGGAAGCCTGCGGTTTTCGATAGCTGTCTTTCAAGTTCCAGCCAATTTTTCTGCCTAGAATCGCCCGAAACAATAATAATACGATTGGTACAACGACAACATACTGCACAAAGTAGACGATGACTTCATAAATTGCCTCATAATAAGTAGAATCTTCTGGCAAAAGATGCGGAATTAACAACTGAATTCCAAACACTGCCGCATAAATCAGCCCATAAAATAACAACAACATGAGAGAATTGACATTTGAGGCTGTCCGAATTGCCTTTTTCAACGTCCGTTCCATTTTTTTAATACTCCTTTTCTGACATCCATTGCATGAAAACTGGCAGCAATCCCATATCGGCAATCCTGCCATTCTTAGTGTAACAGAAAGCGACAAAGATGTCAACCATACAAAATAGAACCTACTTCTTCTAACTTTTAATACTCCTTCTCTGCCATCCACTGCACAGAAAACCGCATAGAAATCGGCAGCAACACCAGACAAACAATACTGCAAATCCACAGTGTTATAGAGAGATGCAGGGATGTCAACCATGTAGAATCTGAACCGCTTAAAAATCCCGTTACACCGCCGACCAGTGCACAGAGCAGCATATAAACAAATTTTGCTCTCTGAAAGCCTAACTTATAATACAACGGCAGCAAAACGCACTGAAAACAAATTCCCAAGATGCCGGAACGCATTGCCAACGCAAATGATAACGCATTTCCCGTTAAAATCGCTGTGACAATCCCAAGAACTGCCGCTGAACCCAAACCAAACACCAGCAGCAACACATATTTCTCCAACACCATTTGTTTTCTGGAACATGGCAATGTCATCAGCCAAGCGTTAGTTTGCTCCTGCTGCTCCAATGCCAAGGCAGAACAGGGCAGAAACGTGAAAAAAATTGGCATCAAAGTTGAAAAATTGAGAAAAAACGAAATGTCATCCTGACGACCTGTGTTCCAAACAGATGCAACCGTCATCATAAGAAAAATGCTTGTTAATATTGCAGTTTGCATCCGCATCACTTTTAAATCTTTCCATAGAATCCCAAGCATGAAACAATCCCTCCTTAAAAGTCTTTCGTCTGATATTTGTGCAGCGTCAATAACAATGAAACACCATGCAGCAATAATAATCCTACAAGGATTCCAACAATCCAAACCATTGTGAAACCGCCATCAAAAGGGAAACCATTCGTCTGGTCGGAAATAGAAGAAAAGCCAATTCCGCCCGAAACCATCAACAGCATCACAAAAATCAATGCTTTCTGGCTGCCGAAATACACAAACAGTGGCAGATAAATCGTATTCACCAACAGAACAATGCCCATTGCAACTGCAACAATTCCCCATATGCCCTGCAAAGCAATCACCAACAGCAATGCATAGCCGCCCATGATTGCCGCACAAACCCAGGTTAAAACATAATTGCCCAGAGCAATTTGTTTCCGAGTGAGTGGCAGAGTCAGCAGCAAATCTGTATTTTTTTCCTGCTCCTCCACCTGTAAAACAAAAATCGGCAGCATGGAAGCATAGATGGAAAGAAATACAACAAAAAAACCAAAGAAAAAAGAACCTGCTTCCCATGCAGCTGCTCCGCCAATCAAAGCGAACAGCAACACCGCTCCGGCAAGCACACCCATACAAATAAGAACCACTTTCATCTGTTTCCAGATTGTTTGAAACCGATACCATAGCAGTGTTTGCATTTTATTCGCCCCCTACTGCATACTTTGTCAGGAAAACCATAATATCTTCGATGTTTGCCGGTTCTGTTTCAAATGCAGATGGCAGCAAATCCCGTTTACAGAGCAGTTCCACATGATATGGCGTTTCCCGTCTGCCGCAGATTGCCTCCGGCATGAGTGCTTCTGCATCTTCCGCCGTACACTGTACCATGCAATAGGTATCCAGCAGGGTATCCCGTCCCATGCTGAACAGTACCGTTCCTTCATGCAGAAACGTGATGTAATCGCAGATTTTCTCCAAGTCGCTGATGATATGTGAAGAAATCAAAATGGAATGTTCCCCATCGCTGACAAAATCTCGAAAAACATCCAAGATTTCCTCTCGCACCATGGGGTCTAACCCTGCAGTTACTTCATCCAAAATCAAAAGCTTTGGATGATGGGCAAGAGCAGCTGCCACAGCTAACTTTTTCTTCATGCCCATGGAAAATTCCTTAAACTTTTTCTTTTCTGGCAAGTGAAACTGTTCCAGATACTGTTGATATAGTGCCCCGTCCCAGTTGGAATAGACCCGTTTCAACATCTGATGCACATCCTGCGTGGTGAAACTTTGTGGAAAGTTTGCCGTATCCAGTACCACACCGATTTGCTGTTTCAACGCTGCATTTTCCTTTGTGGCATCCTGTCCGAGCAGCAGAACCGTTCCGCTGTCTGGACGTACTAAGTGCAGCATGGACTTCATAACAGTTGTTTTTCCTGCTCCGTTTTCTCCGATAAAGCCCATAATATAGCCCATTGGCAGCGTAAAGCTGACCGATTGCAATGCAAATTTCGGATATTGTTTGCAGAGATTTTTTATTTCGATAGCATATTGCATGATGCATCCTCCTCATAAATCATATTCAACATTTCCTGTAAGTCCGCTTTGGAAAGTCCGCAACCCTTTGCCAGTGTTGCAATCGCTTCCATGTGCGATTCAATCTGTCGCAGCCACTCTTCCCGCAGGACTTCTGTATTTTTCCGTGCGACAAAAACGCCTTTTCCGGCAATGGTATAGACAAATCCATCCCGTTCCAGTTCTTCATAAGCCCGTTTCGTGGTAATAATACTAATCCGCAGTTCTTTCGCCAGACTGCGAATAGATGGCAACATCGTGTCTTCTTCTAATGTTCCGTTGATAATCTGTTCTTTGATTTGCTGATAAATTTGCTGATAAATTGGAGCAGCAGTATTGTTGCGAATCATCAGCTGCATATGCATTCCTCCTTGCCTACCGTATATATACAGTATATACAGTAGATACAGTTGTGTCAAGATGGTTTTGCTGTATTTTACAATTTATTCATAAAAATCCCCCCTGCTGAACGGATTTTCGTTCCAGCAGGGGGATTTTCTGATATTTCAAGTCAAATCCATGCCATTTTCTTTCAAATTAACTGCTGATTTTGCTTTGCAGCAGTTCCATCGCCTGTTTCAACTGTGCATCCTACTCCGAATAAGGTAACTGCTCCGCCGTCTGGCAGTTCAAACGTATTCTGCATGATGCTTTTTCCGAAGTTTTTTCAGCGAAACAATAAATACAGTTGCGTCAAAGCACTGCCAATACATCTTGCAATTTATTCACAAAAATCCCCCTTTCCGAAACGATTTCCGTTCCAGCAAGAGGGATTTCTGATATTTTAGAGATTTTACCGCATCAAATTCATGCAATTCTTTTTCAAATTAGCTGCTGATTTTGCTTTGCAACAGTTCCATCGCCTGTTTCAACTGTGCATCCTGTTCCGGATTTGGGTGGTCGAAGTCTACTTTTTCATAATCTTCTTCCATGATGACATCCGGCGTAATTCCAACACCGTGATAGCATTCGCCCTTTGTAGTCTGATAGGTGGCAACGGTCAAGGTAACTGCTCCGCCGTCTGGCAGTTCAAACGTATTCTGCATGATGCCTTTTCCGAATGTCTGCTCGCCAATGACCTCCGCCTTTCCGAAGTCTTTCAGCGAAGCGGTAAACAATTCCGCTGCACTAGCAGTATTTCCATTGACCAATACCATCATGGGCAAGTTCAATTCGTTTGCATCGGAATGCACCAAAACTTTTGTTGTTCCGTCCTGATAAGTTGCCGTTGCAATATCTCCAGCCGGAAGCAATGGGTCTACAATCTTTTCAAGGGTAGCAACCAATCCGCCACCATCCTCCCGAACGTCAAACACCAGTCCTTTTGCACCCTGTTTCAGCAGCTGATTCAATGCATTTTGGAACTGTTCCACGGTATTTTCTTTAAAAGAGGCAATGCGAATATATCCGATTTTATTTTCCAGCATCGTTCCATAAGCAGATGTGACTTGCATTTCCTGCCGCTGAACCGTTTTTTTCAGTTCGGTTTTTCCACGCTGAATCGTCAGTTCTACGCTGGTATCTGCCTCCCCACGTACATGACTGACTGCCTCCTGATAGCCCAAATCGGCAACCGTTTCCCCGTCCACAGCTGTAATTACATCATCTGCCTGTAAGCCTGCCAATTTTGCAGGAGATGGATTTTCAACAGAAACAATCTGCAAACCGCTTTCATCCTCGGTCAAAGTGACGGTTACCCCGATTCCAACGGAAACGCCAGCTTCATTGCTCTGCCACTGGTGATATTCTTCATTGGTCAGATAGCCAGAATAGGGGTCATCCAGTGCACTGATATAGCCTTTCAATGCACCGTCCATCAACTTGGAATCATCGACCGATTCATAATAATTGTCCGAAACTGCCTGTTCCAACACACTGATTCGCTGATTGTCACCCAGTGCGGTTTGTACTGCATGCAGACTTGCTTGCAGCTGATAAATCACAACGCCCATACAAACAATGATTGCCAGCAGCAACCCTACAAACAGCTGCTTGAAAAAAGTACGTTTTTGCATCTTGTTGATTCCTTTCTAAAAAACAGAGCAGTGAAACTGTCCCCAGTCCCCCTGCTCTGTCTGATTCATATGCTATTCCAAATACCGTTTTTTCTTCTGTAATTTTTAATACAAATACCCTGTCGGATCGACTCTGCTGCCGTTGACACGGATTTCAAAGTGCAGATGGTAACCGGTTGACCAGCCAGTCGAACCAACGTAACCGATCACATCACCCTGATTAACATGCTGTCCATAGGACACATTCAAAGATGCCATATGACCGTATACGGTAGAATATGTACCATCGTGTTCAATGATGCAGTAGTTGCCGTAGCCGCCGCCGCATCCGCAGCTGGAATCCTTCCCATAGTTATGGGTGCAGGTATTGCTGACATAAATTACAGTACCACTTCTGGATGCAACAACGGATGCACCGCTAATGCCGCCACCTGCAATATCAATACCGCCGTGTGTGCTGTCCCAACGTGGGCCATAACCACTGGAGAGATAATAGAATCCCGGAACTGGCCATGCAAACTGCGATTCATTATATGGAGCAGCAGTAGTTGCAATGGTCGTTGTGGTTTCTGGTGTTGTGGTTGTTTCCGGAGCAGTGGTTACTTCTTCCGTTGTGGTCGTAGTAGTTGTTTCTTCCACGACTGGTTCCGTTTCAATTGCTTCGGTCGTTTCCGTTGTGGTAGTGGTTTCTTCCCAGTAGGTTGTTGTTTCTACCGCTTCATACGGAATGGTTGTCACTTCCGGCTCTGTCGTGGTAGTCGTTTCTTCAGTAGTTGTGGTTTCCCAATCTTCTGCCGACCACGGATCTTCCGTTGTGGTTGTGGTGGTTGTTTCCTCTGTGGTTTCTACAACGTCAAACGCTTCTTCTGTCGTTGTGGTGGTTGTGGTTGTCGTTGTTTCTTCGGTTGTCGTTGTTGTGGTGGTCGTAGTCGTTGCAGTTGCACGAGCTGCCTCCTGCGACTTCCGAATTTCTGCCTGAATCTGCTGCGATTCTGCATCTCTTACAACGCTATCCGGATTGAATGCATCATCTTCATGGTCGTGATGTTCATCCACTGCTGACCGAATGGATTCATCGGTTGACATGGCATAATCATCCTGAAGCTGTTCCAATGCAGCAGAGAATTCTTCCTTCTTCTGCTTTTCAGATGCTTTCTGTTCTGCCAGTGCATTCTTTTCTTCTTCCAAAGACTGCTGTTTCTGCTGGCAGGTTTCCAGCTTTTCCTTCAGATTGGAAACCAATTCATTATCATGCTTTGCAACCCGTGACATCAGGTCATACTTGGAAAGCAAGTCGTAAAAGTCGGTTGAACCAACCAAAGCAGACGCTAAGCTGTCGTTGCCCTGTACATACATGGCCCGTAGCCGCTGCTTAAATTCTTCCAAACCGTTTGAGATTTCTGCATCCAGTGCAGCAACCTCATTCTTCAAATCGCAAATTTCCTGTTCTTTGTCGGTAATTGCGTCTTCCAGACGAGTCAGTTCCTCATCGACGATTTGCAAATTTGACTGCTGCAAAGAAATCTTTTCTTCCAAAGTCTTCTGGAAGTCTGCCTGTTCCTGCTGGTCGCTGCCCAGGTCATCCAATTCCTTTTGCATCTTTGCAATCTTGTCTACATTTGCCTGTTTTTCGCTCTGCAATTCTGCCAGCGTCATTGCGGAAACTGGAACAGATTTTACAACGCCTGTTCCGCTATAAACGCCGCCGGTTAAAATTGCTGCACACAGGACAACCGACAGAAACCGCTTCATTCCTTTTAAACGCATCATATACTGTTTCCTCCTTTTAGACATTCAGATGTTTTCTCATAGATAAGACGCTGCCAAGTGCACCAAACAGCACACCACTGCCAATATAGGCAAGAGCAACGACTCCGGCAACTTGTCCGAATGACATGATGCTGCCTCTGCCGATGACAGAAACAAAATCCGTCTGATTCGTTACAAGGTTAATCAGGGAATCATAGCTGACCCACGTGATGACAAACGCCACACAGCCAGCCAAAAATCCTGTCACCATGCCTTCTACGAAAAAAGGAATCCGAATGAATGCATTGGTCGCACCAACATATTTCATAATCTGAATCTCGGAACGTCTTGCAAATACACTTGCTTTTGTGGTATTCGCAATGATGACCAGCGAAATTACAATCAATGCAACAATAATCACGCTGCATACGATGGTAATGATTCGCCGCAGTTCCATCAACAGATTGACGAAATCCATCGGTGCTCGTATGGAATAGATATGATCCAGAGATTCAATCTGGACAATGGTATCTGCAATCTGGTCGATATTCTTCACCCGCAGGCGATAAGCATCAACCAAAGGATTGTCGTCTCCAAGCGAATCGAAGAGCATTTCGTACCCGTCCATGCTGTTTTTCAAGTCTTCAAATGATTCTTCCTTGGAATAAAAATTGACCTCTGCGATGTTGTCAATCTGGCTCAGCTGTCCCTTCAGGACGCTGACCTCTTCCTGTGTGGTATTTTCATCCAAATAAACAATGATTTCATTTTTATTTTCAATACCGCCCATCATCGAAGAGATGTTCATATAGAACAGCGTTGCAACACCAACCAGAAGCAGAGAAACCAGAAGCACACAAAATGATGCAAACGACATCATCCGGTTTTTCCAGATATTTTCCACTCCTTGTTTGGCCAAATACTTTAAGCCACTAACTTTCATGAATTAAATTGCCTCCAACTACTTCGTCAAACACAATCCGACCCTGTTGAATCGTGATAATCCGCCCGCCAAAATAACGAACTAAACTGTGTTCATGCGTAACCATGAGAATGGTTGTGCCGCATTCGTTAATTTCCCGCAGAAGGTCTACGATTTCATAGGAAAGTTCCGGATCAATGTTGCCGGTTGGTTCGTCCGCAATAATCAGCTGCGGGTCGTTGACCAGTGCTCTTGCAATGGCAACCCGCTGCATTTCGCCGCCGGACAGCTCATTCGGATAATTTTTTGCTTTATCCTGCAAGCCAACCAAGTCGATCACATACGCCACTCGCTTTTTGATGTACGAAGTGGGTGCGTCAATCACTCGCAGCACAAATGCGATGTTTTCATACACCGTCATGGACGGAATCAGACGGAAATCCTGAAAGACAAACCCAATCGTCCGCCGCAGTGCCGGCACTTGCCGCTGCTTCAGTTTTCCGAGATGGTAGCCGTTGACGAAAACCGTACCGCTGCTTGGGTTGATTTCCTTTAAAATCAGCTTGATCATGGTACTTTTTCCTGCACCCGATGGTCCAACAACAAATGCAAAGTCCCCATCATTGATTTTCAGGTTGACGTTATGCAAAGCATCGACACCGCCGGAGTACACAACAGAGACATCTCTCATTTCCACCATGTGTCTTATACAGTCCTTTCTATGTTCAGATAGATGACAGACCGAAAATGGTTAGAATTTTGCCGGATTTGCGGACAGATACCGCTTAACCATCAATGCAATCTTAAAGATGATGGCGTGGTCAAATTCCCGCAAGTCCAAACCTGTCAGCTTCTTGATCTTTTCCAGCCGGTATACCAGCGTATTCCGGTGTACAAACAGCTTTCTGGAAGTTTCAGAAACATTCAGATTATTTTCAAAGAACTTTTGAATGGTAAACAGTGTTTCGTGATCCAAAGATTCAATGCTGCCCCGCTTGAACACTTCGTGCAAGAATGTTTCACACAAGGTGGTCGGCAGGTGGTAAATCAGGCGTGCAATGCCCAGATTATCGTAGCTGACAATGGCTTTATCCGTATCGAAGACCTTTCCGACTTCCAGAGCGGTCTGTGCCTCCTTGAAGGAACGGGACAGTTCTTTGATGCTGTCCACAATGGTACCGATACCGACATTGACACGGGTATAAAATTCGCCGCTGAGTGTATCCGCAATGGAACGAGCCAGCTTTTCCAAGTCTTTGGCGTCCACAGCCCCCTTGATTTCCTTTACCAGAACGATATCACTTTCCGAAATGGTAAAGACAAAATCCTTGTTCTTGTCCGGGAACAGGTTCTGGATGACATCATAAGCAGAAACATCGTTGGTGGATACAATCCGAATCAGCAGGACAACCCGGCTGACTTCCGCATTAAAATGCAGTTCTCTTGCCTTGATGACAATATCGCCCGGCAGGACGTTGTCCAAAACCACATTCTTGATGAAGTTGTTGCGGTCATATTTTTCATCATAATACTGCTTGACGTTAAACAGTGCAATTGCCAGAATGTTGGCATACTTTGCAGCTGCATCATCTACGCCCTCTACGAATACCGCATATTCCGGCTTATTCGGAGAGCCGAACGGCTTATATGTATATCCGTCCCGGATAAAAATATCATGGACATCACTCAGATCCAAAGAAACGAATTCATTGGTGGTGCCGACTTTCGTCAGATCGCTGCAAGCAATAATGGTTGCACTATCATCCACAACGCCGACAGTCGCATCAATGGTATCCCGCATCTGATGGACAAGCCCCTGAAACAATCGATTCGACATATTGAAACATCCTTTCGTTTTCTATCTTATACAACAACGCAAAACGGTTTCTTGTCCGTTATCCGAACAGACTGCTCGAATATATAGAAAATTGTAGCACATCCGACCGCAAAAAGATATAGACGAATTGTAAAATTTATATTTTTCATGAAACTATCACAAAGGAACTTGCAAAAAAAGAGTTATTTTCCAGTGATTCTTCCGGAAAATTGGATTTACATCTTTTCCGGACAATCGATTTTCAAAATCCGCAGTGTATTCCGCAGAGCCTGCTTGGCTGCCTGACAGAGCAGCAGTCTTGCCTGCTGGAGTTCCGGTTCTGCATGCTTAACCGTGCAAGCATCATAGAACTTATGGAACAGCGTTGCCAGTTCCGTTGCATACTTCGTCATTTCAGACGGGTCATAGGAAGCAGCTGCTGCATCAATTCTGGATGGCAGTGCGGCCAGATGCCGAATCAGAGCAATTTCCTGCGGCTGTTCCAGCAGATTCAGAACAGACAAATCTGCTTCGCCCACAGAAACGCCTTCTTCTTCCATGTTCCGCAGCAAGCTGCAAATTCTTGCATGGGCATACTGAACATAGTAAACCGGATTCTGAGAGGACTGTTCCACAGCCAAATCCAAATCAAATTCAAAGTGGGAATTTGCTTCTCTGGTATTAAAGAAAAATCTTGCTGCATCAATCGGAATTTCATCCAGCAGGGTTACCAGTGTGATTGCCTTTCCGCTCCGCTTGGACAGCTTTACGACTTCGCCATCCCGCATCAGCATTACCATCTGCATCAGAACAACATCTAACCGGTTTGCATCTGCCCCCATTGCAGTCAGGGCTGCTTTCAAGCGTGGTACATAGCCGTGGTGGTCAGCACCCAGAATATCAATCGCACGGTCAAAGTGTCTGGTCATCAGCTTGTCATAGTGGTAAGCAATATCCGGTACAATGTAAGTCGGGATGCCGTTCGCACGAACCAGTACAAAATCCTTATCTGCACCGAATTCTGTTGCCTTGAACCAAACTGCTCCATCCTGTTCGTAAGTATAGCCCCGCTTGGTCAACTCTTCTACTACATGTTTTACACTGCCGTTCTTGTGCAGGGTGCTTTCCCGAAACCAGTTGTCATAGACAATGCGGTACTTCTTCAAATCCCGTTCCAGTCCGGCAATGTTCTTCGGCAGAGCATAACCAACTAATGCATCTCTCCGCTGCTTACTGTCGCAGTTCACATATTTGTCACCGTACAAATCCCGAAATGCTTCTGCGTGTTCGATGATGTCCACGCCCTGATACGCATCTTCCGGCATCGGAACAGACGGGTCAAACAGCTGCAAATACCGCACTTCCAGCGAAGTGGCAAACTTTTCAATCTGATTACCAGCATCGTTGATGTAAAATTCCCGTTCTGCATGGTAGCCAGCCCAGTTCAAAATTTCTGCAAGGCTGTCGCCCAGTGCACCGCCTCTTGCATTTCCGACATGCATCGGGCCTGTTGGGTTGGCAGATACAAATTCCACCAAAATCCGCTTGCCTGCTCCGGTTTTGGTCTTGCCGTAGTCATCGCCTTCCGCCAGAACGGTCTGTACGGTCTTAGAAAACCACTGCCGTTTCAGGAAAAAATTCATGAAGCCCGGGCCTGCAATTTCTGCCTTTTCAAAGCTGCTGCCCTGCAACTGCAATTCGTTGAAAATTGCCTCTGCAATCTTTCTTGGCGGCATCCGGAATGCCTTTGCATTTACCATTGCAATATTTGCGGCAAAATCGCCATGGCTTTTATCTGCCGGAACTTCAATCTTGAAAGTGTTCATCGGCTCTGCCGGCAATGTGCCTGCCGCAACTGCACGGCCGACGCTCTCTAATAATAAGGTATATAATTCCTTTTCTGCAAGTTTCATGCAATCTGCCATATTCTAAAATTCCTCACTCTCTTTGTGTTTGCTTCCTGTATTTATGCTTCCTGCTGCGTTACGACTTCCAGATAAATTTCATTATCGGATAAGAAAGACGCATTGACATCCAGCGTATACCGCAGATACAACCGACCGCCCTGCGGACTCAGATTGTCTTCAATCTTGTTGGTATAAATCCCAAGGGTCATATCACCGAACGGTGTCCCGTACAGGCAATAATGTTTCTTTCCCGTTTCAATCATCAGGTTGGAATTTGCCGAACCACGCCGTACAATGGAAACGCACCGTCCCTCTGTTCCAGTGATTTCCGTAGTGGAGTCCTCAAAGCCGGTTGCTTCCGATTCTTCATAGGAAACCGACCAGTTTTTTCCGTCGTGCTCATAAACGCCTTCGGTTCGCAGTTCTGTTTCGTTTTCTTCCTCTTCGTTTCGCTGCACGCTCCGCAGGATAATTTCTACTTTCTCCTTCAACAGCCTGCCTCCTTCTGCCAGCTGCTCTGATAAACCGCACCGGACACCTCTTCCTGTAAGAAATGGGCTGCATTCTCGGTAAACAGAGAAACGCTGTCGCTGACATAGTATGTGTTCTTACCCTTTTCTGTCCGGTCACTCAGCAGGTTTTGTTCTGCCAGACATTTCTTTGCATAGCCGGCGGTTTCTGCACCCGGAGAAATCAGGGCAACATCCCGTCCCATAATATCCCCAATCAAATCCGCAATCACCGGATAATGGGTACATCCTAAAATCAAGGTGTCCACTTTCTGTTCTTTTATCGGCGTTAAATATTCCTCTGCAACCAGTCGGGTCACAGGATTGTTGAAATCGGTATAACCGTTCTCCACCAGATGAACGAACAGCGGGCACGCCTGCGTTGCAACAAAGAAATCCGGATGCCGCTGCAAAATGGCTTTCTCATAGCTCTTGCTTTTAATGGTTGCCGGTGTGCCAATGATTCCAATGCGTTTGGTTTTGGTGACGGCACAAGCTGCCTCGACTGCCGGATAAATCACGCCGGCAAACGGAACATCTGTTACAAAGGGCTGGTCGCCAACGATGGAACTCACCGTTCCGCAGGCTGCAATAATCATCTTCACCTGATGCTTTTGCAGAAATGCAACGTCCTCCTTTGCATACCGCAGAATCGTTTCCGGACTGCGGCTGCCGTATGGAACACGGGCAGTATCTCCAAAATAAATAATATTCTCATGCGGTAACAATCGATTCAGTTCTTTGACCGTTGTCAAACCGCCCATGCCAGAATCAAATACACCGATGGCATCATTTTTCATGCTCTCTATCCTCTCTGCTTCTCCATGAAATGACTGCGTTCCGGCTGTATTAATACATCCGTTCTGCATTTTCCATTGCCTGTTCAATCAACTTATCCACTAAGTATTCCTGTGACATGCCCAGATGTTCCATCAGCTTCGGATACATGCTGATATTAGTGAAGCCCGGCAGGGTGTTGATTTCGTTCAGAATGATACCGCCATCCTTTTGCAGGAAAAAGTCCACTCTCGACAAGCCCTTGCAGCCCAGTGCCTTGTATGCCTTAACAGCAGTTTCCCGCAGCATATCCGACTGTGCATCGGTAATCCGTGCCGGAATAAAGAGCTGAGAAGTGCCTGTGATGTATTTGTCTTCATAGTCGTAAAATTCTGCTGCCGGCTGGATTTCTCCAACATAAGATGCAAACGGTGCATCATAGCCGAATACTGCCACTTCCAGTTCCTTGCCGTCAATAAATTCTTCAATTACGACCTTGCAGTCATGAGAAAATGCAATCTGAATGGCTTCCCGAAGGGTTTCCATATCGGTTGCCTTGTTGACACCCACAGAAGAGCCTGCATTTGCCGGCTTTACAAAGACTGGAAAGCCCAATGTTTCTGCAATTGCCTGACAGGTTTCTTCCATCTTTCCAATTTCCCGCTGGCTGACGCAAGCCCACTTTGCTGTACGAATACCATTGTAGTCCAAAACGGTATGCGTCATGCACTTATCCATGCAGAGAGCACTGCTCAGAGTACCGCATCCAACATACGGCAGCTTTGCCAGTTCCAACAGTCCCTGTAATCTGCCGTCTTCGCCGTTTCTGCCGTGCAGCACCGGAAAGACAACATCAATCTTTTTATTATAGGTTTCCCCGTTTTCAATCGTGATAATTCCCTTGTGAATCGGGTCTGGGGAAATAATTGCAGCGGTGCAGTCCGGGTTCGTTTCCCATGCACCAGAAGCAATTTCACTGACATCGCCCGGAAAATACAGCCATCTGCCCTTCTTGGTAATCCCAATACAAATGACTTCGTATTTTTCCTTCGGAATGCTGCGAATCACATTGGTTGCAGACATCAGGGAAACTTCATGTTCGCTGGAAACGCCGCCAAACAAAACGGCTACTCTCGTTTTTGCCATAAGAAAAAACTCCTAACTTTGATTCATTTACGGAGAACCGCCAAAAAACGCCCTCCATACAATAGTCTATTTTATTATAGCAGGTTTCATAACATTCTGCAAGCCTTTTTCGCCCCGCTTTTTCCAGAAATCCGGGAAAATCAGATTTTTTGCGGTTTTTTTGGAAAACTGCTTGACAAACGCTGCGAAACATGATATAATGATAGCACCTCTGTTACAGGGGTTTCTTTTTGTGCTTTTTTACAAGAGAAACCTGTATTTGAGGGAGGCAAACGAACCGTCTCCCGCTGCATTCGCAGGACGGGGAGGAGTATAAGAGCAGGAGGTGCCGATAATGAGAGTGAAGGTAACACTGGCTTGCACAGAATGCAAGCGTCGCAACTATGTAACCAAGAAGAACAAGCGTAACAATCCGGAACGGATTGAAATGAACAAACACTGCAAGTTCTGCCGGAAACATACTTTGCACAGAGAAACAAAGTGATGACTGGAGGTTCTGAGATGTCCGACAAAGAAAAAAAGGCGGCTCTTTCAGAAGAAAAGGCTACCAAGAAGGAAAAAAAGGCGAATGCCGCAGACTCCGGAAAATCCAAAAAAGAAAAAGACAAAAAGTCCGTTTTCAAGAGAATTGCCGCTTGGTTTAAGGATCTGAAAAAGGAATTCAAAAAGGTTGTATGGCCTACCAAAAAGTCCGTATTCAACAATACTCTCGTGGTTTTGTGCGTTGTAATTGTCGGCAGCGTTGTAATCGGTCTGTTGGATCTGGGCTTCCTGAACCTGATGCAATTCCTGATGGGACTTTCTAAGTAAGGACACAGGGAGGCACTTTGTATGTCAGAAACTGCAAAATGGTACGTCATCCACACTTATTCCGGCTATGAAAATAAAGTAGCCCAGGACATCGAAAAAGTTGTGGAAAACCGGAAACTGCATGACATGATTTTGGAAGTGCGGGTTCCCACAGAAAAGGTAACCGAGATTACCGACGGCAAAATCCGAGAAGTGGAACGGAAGACATTTCCGAGCTATGTACTTCTCAAAATGATCTATACAGATGATACTTGGCATGTTGTCAAAAATATTCGTGGTGTCACCGGATTCGTTGGCCCTGGGTCAGAACCAACCCCGCTTTCGGAACAGGAAGTACAGGCTTTGGGCGTTGACCTTGGAACAACCATCGAAGTCAACTATGCAGTCGGCGATACGATTATGATCAGCGGCACTGCAATGGATGGCTTTGTTGGTGTGGTTCAGAATATCAACATGGAAGAAGGCACAGTCGATGTTCTCGTTTCGATGTTCGGAAAAGAGACACCGGCAACCGTTGCTTTGAATCAAGTCGTTCTGATGGATTCTTAAAAAACGCATAAGCAAGCGGAATCCACTGGATTCCCGTGGGAGGGCTGCTGGTTTCAGCACCCGCCGTTTACCACATTATGGAGGTGTGCAACATGGCACAGAAAGTTACAGGTTATATTAAGCTTCAGATTCCGGCAGGGAAAGCAACCCCTGCTCCGCCGGTTGGTCCTGCACTGGGTCAGCATGGTGTGAATATCATGGCATTCACAAAGGAATTCAACGAAAGAACCAAGAATGATATCGGTATGATCATCCCGGTTGTTATCACGGTTTATGCAGATCGTTCCTTTACATTCATCACAAAGACTCCGCCGGCTGCTGTTCTGCTGAAGAAGGCTTGCGGTCTGGAAACTGCTTCCGGCGTTCCGAACAAGACAAAGGTTGCAAACATCACAAAAGAACAGATTCAGCAGATTGCGGAACACAAGATGCCAGACCTCAACGCTGGTTCTTTGGAAGCCGCTATGAGCATGATCGCTGGTACCGCACGTTCCATGGGAATTGTGGTTGTTGACTAAAAGAGAATGAAAATGCGGCATGGAGGTGCAGCAGCAAGCTGCACGGCTCTGTCTTCTCAAATGGTGGGAGGAGCATTCCGCTAATCGGCTGTGCGTTCCAGCACACCGATATTACCACTGAATCAGGAGGAATCATATCAATGAAACACGGAAAAAAGTATGTTGACAGCCGCAAGGCTGTAGATGCCAGCAAGCAGTATGCTTCTGAAGAAGCACTGGGTCTGGTTTGCGAAAACGCTAAGGCAAAGTTTGATGAAACTGTAGAAGCTCATATCCGTCTGGGCGTTGACTCCAGACACGCTGACCAGCAGGTTCGTGGTGCAGTTGTACTGCCGAACGGCACTGGTAAGACTGTACGGGTTTGCGTATTCTGCAAGGAAGATAAGTATGAAGCTGCTAAGGCAGCTGGTGCTGATTTCGTTGGCGGTCAGGATCTCGTTGACAAGATCACCAAGGAAAACTGGATGGATTTTGACGTTGTAATTGCTTCTCCGGACATGATGGGTCTGGTTGGTCGTCTTGGTAAAATCCTCGGCCCGCGTGGTTTGATGCCAAACCCGAAGGCTGGTACTGTTACACCGGACGTTGCAAAGGCAATCAACGAAGCAAAGGCTGGTAAGATTGAATATCGTCTGGACAAGACCAATATCATCCACTGCCCAATCGGCAAGGCTTCCTTCGGTGCTGATAAGCTGGTTCAGAACTTTGAAGTTCTGATGGACGCAATCGTAAAGGCAAAGCCGTCCGCTGCAAAGGGTACTTACCTGAAGTCTTGCACCGTTACCTCTACTATGGGTGTTGGCGTTAAGGTATCTACCACAAAGTATGGTGTTTGATCACAAAGTCCACACTTTTTTATAAGCGTAAACCGCATAACCTGTTTTCGGACAGGCTATGCGGTTTTTTCTTTTTCCCATTGCTCGAAAATTTCTTCAAAAAAATTGCAAAAACCCCTTGACAAATCCCCTTCCCTATGCTATACTATACTCATAAACATGAACAATTGCTCATGTGTTCAAAAATCAAAAAGGGAAAGGTGATTCATCATGAAAAAAACATTCAAATTGCAGGATCTGGACTGTGCAAACTGTGCCGCTAAAATGGAGCGTGCCATTCAGCAGGTAGAAGGCGTGATTTCCGCCAACGTCAGCTTCATGACCCAGAAGCTTTCCATCGAAATCGCCGACGAAAACTTCGACAGCGTTTGGAAAGAAGTGAAGAAAAAGGCAAAGAAAGCTAACCCAGACGTTACCATCTTAGACTAACGACTTTATTCTTTACATCAGGAGGGATGCAGTATGACTCGCAAACAAAAACGTATGCTGATTCGGATTCTCATTGCCGCTGTTCTATTTCTCGCAGCACTGATTACAGACCACACGCTGCATCCGTCTATGTGGATCGTCCTGCCGATTTTCGCAGCTGCTTATCTCGTGGTCGGCTGGGATATTCTCTGGAAAGCCATTCGTAACATTTCACATGGACAGATTTTCGATGAAAATTTCCTGATGGCAATCGCCTCTTTGGGTGCATTTGCCATGCAGGAATTTGATGAGAGCGTTGCGGTTATGCTGCTCTATCAAATCGGAGAACTGTTCCAATCCTATGCCGTCAACAAATCTCGAAATGCGATTTCCTCTTTGGTGGAATTACGACCAGATGTTGCAACAGTAGAACGAAACGGCGAACTGCTGGAAGTTGACCCAGATGAAGTTGCTGTTTCAGAAACCATTGTTGTAAAAACTGGCGAACGGATTCCGTTGGATGGCATCATTTTAGAGGGAACAAGCACTTTAGATACCGCTGCTCTTACCGGGGAATCTCTCCCCCGTTCCGTTACGGTCGGAGATGAGGCGTTGAGCGGCTGTATCAATCAAAGTGGTTTGCTGAAAATTCGGGTAACAAAGCCGTTTGAACAATCTACCGTTTCCAAAATTCTGGAACTGGTCGAAGAAGCAAGCGAACGCAAAAGCAAGAGCGAAGCATTTATCACCCGTTTTGCAAAATATTACACGCCGTTTGTTGTGATTGCAGCCGTGCTGCTGTCTATTCTTCCGCCGATTCTCACCGGAAACCTCTTAAATGGTGCAGTTTGGCTGAAATGGGTTTCCCGTGCACTGACATTCTTGGTTATCTCTTGTCCGTGTGCACTGGTCATCTCTGTCCCCCTCTCCTTCTTTGGCGGCATTGGCGGTGCATCGAAAAACGGTATTCTCATCAAAGGCAGCAACTACTTGGAGGCTCTCGCAGATGTCAATACGATTGCATTTGACAAAACTGGTACTCTAACACAAGGCACATTCACCGTTACGGGACAATATCCGGCAAACGGTACAACAGAAGCTCAGCTGCTGGAATGGGCAGCCATGGCAGAAGCATTCTCTACACATCCAATTGCAAGTTCTCTGCGGGAAGCTTACGGAAAGCCCATCGCAAAAGAACAAATTCAGGATGTGCAGGAAGTTGCCGGAAACGGCGTACAGGCAACCATTCAAGGACATCTTGTTCTCGCAGGAAAGGCAGCGATGCTCGAACAGCAAAATATTTCCGTTCCGGCAGAAACAAAATCACTGACGGGTACAAAAGTATTTGTTGCAGTTGACCATGTTTATCAGGGCTGCATTTTAATTGCTGACCCGTTGAAGCCAACTTCTGCCGCTGCCATTCAGGCAATCAAGGCACTGGGCGTTGAAAAGACGGTTCTGCTCAGTGGCGACACCGAACAGACTGCAAAGGCAGTTGCAAACACGCTGCACATGGATGAAGTACATGCACAGCTGCTTCCACAGGATAAAGTACAGTGTCTGGAAGACCTGCTGCATTCGCAGAAGGAAGGCAAACTGCTTGCCTATGTTGGTGATGGCATCAACGATGCACCGGTTTTGACCCGTGCAGATGTCGGCATTGCTATGGGTGCAATGGGCAGTGATGCTGCAATTGAGGCAGCAGATGTAGTATTGATGGATGACAATCCGGATAAATTGCCAGTTGCGATTCGAATCGCCCGCAAGACAAAACGAATTGTACGGGAAAACATTGTATTTGCACTGGGCGTAAAAGGCATTGTGTTAATCTTAGGGGCTTTGGGGCTTGCAAATATGTGGGCTGCGGTATTTGCAGATGTTGGCGTTGCCATGATTGCAATCTGCAATGCAATTCGTACCCTCCGCATCAAATAAACGATAATAAAAAGAAAAGCCACTGCTGGTTTGGAAGAGTCCAGCAGTGGTTTCTTTTTTGGGAACTACAGCATTCTTTTATTCAAAAAAAGCATCTGCTGAATGTGAATACCATTTCCCTTTATATTGATACACAGTAACTCGATAATCGTCAATATGACCAGTATCATCATATATCGTGCATATGCATCTTACTGCCTCATCTGCTTTGATACCAACTTCACCCAAATAATTCTCATTAAAATTCTGTATTCTATCTATACTAAGTTCCTCTTGTTCATCTACAGACACAGACTTAAAAGTTTTAATGATATCACTCTTTTTTTCCAGTTCCTGTTCCATATAAGCCGTCAACTGTTCTGATGTCAAACTCAGTTCGTCTTCCCAGTGTTCTTTTGCTTCTGCTGGCATCAGTTTCATCATCTTATCTGTTCCAAGCGTATAATATGCTTCCCAGTATGCCACCGCTGCCTTTTCTGCACTGCTGTATCCATCTTTACCGCTGCCGCCGCCACTGCTGCCACAACCTGTCAATGTTCCCCCCAGCACTGCGACTGCCATAACCAAACCAAGTACCTTTTTCATACATTTTTCTCCTTTTCGATTCGCCCAACTCATTTGAAAATAATTGGAAATCATCTATATTAAGCCAATTATACCAGAAAAAGAAAACTATAAAATTAATTTTCCTGAAATTTACTGTAAAATCTTGCCGATTACGCCCTATCATGCCATTTCCCATATATAGATTCCAAATAAATACGATAAAAAATACCACTGTTGGATTTTTATCACCAACAGTGGTTTCCGAAAAAACAAAAATCCCCTCGCAGCGATTGCCGCAAGGGGATTCTTTTTGACTGAAAAAAGTAAGAAAACCTTACTTGATTTCGATGGTAGCACCAGCTTCTTCCAGCTTAGCCTTCAGAGCTTCTGCATCAGCCTTGGAAACGCCTTCCTTGATGGTAGCCGGAGCAGATTCAACAACTGCCTTAGCTTCCTTCAGACCCAGACCCAGAACGTCCTTAGCAGCCTTGATAACAGCCATCTTAGCGTCACCAAAGGAAGCCAGTACAACGTCGAATTCGGTCTTTTCTTCTGCTGCAGCTGCACCTGCACCAGCTGCCGGAGCAGCTGCCATAACAGCAGTTACACCAAATTCTTCCTGAATTGCGTCAATCAGTTCAGACAGTTCCAGAACGGACAGAGTCTTGATATCGTCAATAAACTTTGTAATCTTTTCAGATGCCATGATAATAATCTCCTTTGTAATATTTTCATCATCCGCTATGCTGTCATGCAGCAGCGGTATGTGGGAACGAGCACTGCCTTATGCAGCTTCTTCTTCGTTCTTCTTGTCTGCCAGAGCCTGCAGTGTAGCAGCCAGCTTCCGCAGCGGACCCTGCAGAGAACCAACGAGCTGTGCCAACAGAACATCCTTGGACGGAATCTTGGACAGAGCCATAACACCAGCGGTGTCATAAGCAACGCCGTCTACATAACCAGCCTTCAGGTTGAAGGTTTCCGGCTTGCTTTCTGCGAACTTGCCCAGAATACGAGCAGCAGCAGTCTGGTCATCGTTAGAAACAGCGATTGCAGTTGTACCGTGCAGTACATCTTCAAAAGAATCAACGATGCCCATTTCCTTCAATGCAAAACGCAGCATAGAGTTCTTTTCTACTGTGTAAGAAACACCTGCTTCCCGCAGTTCCTTTCTCAGCTTGGTATCTTCTTCAACGGTAATGCCCTTGTAGTCAACCAGAACGAAAGAAACGCTGTTCTGCAGCTTTTCAGTCAAAGCAGCAACCTTTGCCTTTTTGCTTTCCAGAATCTTTTCACTTGCCATGTGAATTCACCTCCGATACTATTGTTATCGTATCAAAGAAATGCCATCACAATCCAAAAAAAGCCGCCATTCGACAGGGAATGAGGCAGTATCTTTCATTGATAAAGCAATTCCTCGGCTGGACTTACGGTGAAACACCACCAGCTGTCTTTAGAATACGATATTCGGTTGTATTACACAACATCATTTACTATAACACACTTTTTGTGATTTGTCAAGTGTTTTTTTGAAAAAATCGAAAAAAAGAAAAAAATTCCGCTGCGGCTGTCCTGCCACAGCGGAAAATCGTTCAGAAATCTTCAAAAACAGATTTACTTGATCAGCTTCTTGCCATCCTGAAAAGCTTCGCCAACTCGTTCTGTTACTTTATAATAGCCGTGAGTGTACGGGTCGAATGCAATGGCATTGACCAGAGAAATATCCACGTTTCCATCTTTCAAAACGCTTTCATCTGCTGTCACATTGACAATTTTACCGATGACACCGCAGCTATACGGCTCGTCCTGATAGGCTAAAAATTCGCATTCCAGACAAATCGGAAATTCATTGATGACCGGTGCATCCACACATTCTGCCTTAGAAGCCGTCAAGCCGCTCTTTGCAAACTTGTCCGGTTCTTTGTTGCCGGAAACCAAGCCAACATAGTCTGCTTCTGCAACGTGGTCTACATCTGCAAAACTCACCGTAAAGGCTTTTCTCTTCAAAATATTCTGGGTGGTCTTGTGGGATTCCGACAGATTCAAAGCAATAATGCCACTTTCCTGCATTGTGCCCCAAGCAGCATTCATAACATCCACGCTGCCATCTTCATTGTACGTTGCCACCATCAAGACCGGCATCGGGAATACATTGCCGGTAGTATCCAATTTTTTACGCATGACAGATCCCTCATTTCCAAAAATTTTGGTGAATCTTGTATGGATTCATCCTCTTTATTATAGCAGATTTTCGGAAAAAATCAAGGGGTTGTCTTGAATTTTATCTTTTCGGGAATCTGTTTTTATCTTCTAGAGAAAACCGTTCTGAACCGTTCGGCAGAATCGCTTTGCTCTTTGCCTTTGTGCGGTTCGCCGGTGGGTGCGTTGTCCGAATTTGTTAGGAATCTTTCTTAGATTGTAGTTTACTTGAAGTTTCTTTGTTTTTGGAATGGCGAACAGCATTTCTCTGTTTCTTCTAGATTTCAAATTTCTCTCATCAATACCTTTGTTAAGAGGGACAGCTTGACCGCAGTCGCCTGCGGCATTTCTCATTGCACCGTCACAGAAAAAAATGAACCGCCATCATCAACAGAACCCCCGGCACACCCAAAATTCCCGCTTGCATGAGATTGAAACCGTTCACCTCTGGTGCAAATCCAATCCATCCGCCCAGTTCATGCAGCAACAACAACGCTACCAGACCTGTTCCCGTTCCTCGCAAAAAAGAACGAATTCCATGTGCATGATGCAGATAAAAATAGCCCATAAATACCGCCAATGCTGCCCAAATCGCCCAGAAAACAACCTGTTCCATCTTGCCCAAATCCTCCGTTTTTCAGGTCAGTAAGTACGCCAACGCCATCATCAATTTTTTGTCGCCGCCCTCTTTATAGAGCATGACCAGTAACACCAGAATCAAAATCTGGTCTTTGTCGAGATGTTCCAGCAACTCTGCTGGATTCCATCCGCCCAGCAGATTTCCCAAATCCAACGGATTTTTCTTCATGCCGCCGGAAGCTGCCCCTGATTCCTCTCGCAGCGGTAAAAAATCATAGTTTCGCTGCGGCGTTGGTTGCGGAATCGCTGCCCGATGATACATCTCTTTGGAACGGCGAATGGCATCCTGCCGCATTGCATCGCCGTCCTGTCGGGTATATTGCGGCATCGTCCATTCGCCCCCTTTCCGGCAGCTGCACCGCCTCTATGCAAAATCATCACAAGAAATCTTTCAGCATACCGCTTTCTTTCAACATGCTCCAAATCGAAAGCAGTTTCAGCATCTTCACTGCCTTTTCCACTTTCTTTTGCCGTTCTTCTCGCAAATGCGGTTTCAACGCCAGCAATAAAGCGGCATCGCTGTCCTCTTTTGCCGACCCCATCAGCTGAGAAACTTTCATCAATGCTCCCAAATCCAGACCGCCACCGGAAGCAGCTGCATCCGTCTGTTCTGCGGCAGTCGGAGCGGATTCTGTTTCTGTGGACTCCTGTCCGCTGTCCGCCTGCAACATCTGTGCCAGTTCCTGCAATTGCTGCATACTCTCTGGGTCGGAGAGCAGCGACTGCATTTTCTCCATCATCCCATCCATGAATTCGTTACTTCCCCATCAATTTTTCATATAACGCTTTTGCCTGCGGCGTATTCATCAGCTGCTCGACTTTTTTCTGGTCTTTCAACAGGTTCTGTACATTCGCAGCCTCTTTTTTCGGCAGATTTTGCATTGCCTGCTCCAGTTTTCCAGATTCTAAATCCGACCGCAGCTGTTCCGGAGAAACCCCCAGCTTTTTCCCCACCATTTCCAGCAGTCCATCCATTTTAGAGGGCGGTAGTTTCATGGCAAACTCCTTTCAAAAATAGGTTGTAATTGTGATTCGTTTATGTTATAATAAAAGGGATGTCATTTTTGACCAGCTCCTCTGCACCTTGTTCCAGAGGAGAAATTTCAATCCATAGAAAGGAACATTCTTATGCGGATTATTGTTCTATCCGATACCCACGGCAACCCCAAGGTATTAGAAACCATTTTAGCCCGACACGCTGATGCAGATGCCTGCATTCATCTCGGCGATGGCGAAGGGGATGTCAAATTATTTTTATCCTGTCATCCAGAATGGGAATCCAAGTTCTATGCAGTACGGGGAAACTGTGACTTTAACAGCAGCCTACCCATCAGCCGCACCATTGACCTGATTCCGGGGCATCGCATCTTTGCCGTGCATGGACACCGCCATGCGATTCGCTACACCCCCGATATTTTGGTAGAAGAAGCGATTGCTGAGGACTGTAACATCGTCCTGCACGGACACACCCACGTTCGCCGCAACGAATACCGCAACGGCGTTTATCTGATGAATCCAGGCAGTGCCGCTCAGCCACGGGACGGCATGCCGCCGTCTTATGCCTACATTGACTATGAAAAGGGCGGTATTTTTATTTCACACGTTTCTCTATAAACGGCTGCTGGTATTCCTGTCTTTATTCTATGCAGCAGCTGCAAAAAGGTTTCCTATATTTTTTCATCACTCCGGAGGTTTCTAAGTCATGCGTTTTTCCATCCGAAAATCCATATCCAGCCACAGCCTGTTCCACAATTATTTATTTGCATTTCTGCTGGGATTTGGTGCACTGCTGATTGTCTATTTGCCGGCGATGTGTCTGGAACATGGCTATTTTCTCTACTACGGGGACTACAATTCCCAGCAGCTGCCGTTCTATTCTCTCGCAAACGATGCAGTTCGCAGCGGCAGTTTTGGCTGGAACTGGTACACCGATTTGGGTGCAAACTTCATCGGGTCATATGCCTTTTATCTCCTAGGCAGTCCGTTCTTCTGGATTACCACGATTCTGCCCCGCAGCTGGATGCTCTATGCTCTTCCGGTGTTGCTCTCTGTAAAGCATGGCATTGCAGCCATGACGGCTTACGCTTATATTCAGCGATTTGTCCGCAGTCGAAACGCTGCCCTGATTGGTGGGCTGCTGTATGCGTTTTCGGGATTTCAGCTGTTTAACCTCTTTTTCAACCACTTTCAGGATGTTACCGCATTCTTTCCGCTGATGCTGATTGCCATGGAAGAATCCATTAACCAAAACCGAAAAGGTGTATTTGCTCTTGCGGTCGCTCTCATGGGCTGCATCAATTACTTTTTCTTCACGGGGCAAGCTGTCTTTCTGGTTTTGTATTTCATTGTGCGGTGTTTCTCCAAGGATTTTCACGCAACCCCGAAAAAGTTTTTCCGGCTGGCACTCGAAGCCATCATTGGCGTATTACTCGCCTGCTTCCTGCTCCTGCCGTCTGCCCTTGCGATTCTGGCAAATAACCGCATTACCTCCCGTCTATATGGCATGGATATGCTCGCATACAACGACCGCACCCGTATCTGGAGAATCATTGAAAGCTTTTTCCTGATTCCAGATGTTCCGGCTCGCCCGAACTTATTCTCCAGCAACGATGCAAAATGGGCATCCATTGGCGGCTATTTACCGCTATTCTCCATGGTTGGGGTGCTCTCATTCTGCAAATACAAAGATGGACACTGGGCAAAGCGGCTGGTTCTGCTCTGTACGATTTGTGCTTTTGTTCCGATTCTGAACAGTTGCTTCTATGCGTTGAATGGGTCTTACTATGCAAGATGGTTCTATATGCCCATCTGCATCATGGCACTGATGACCGCATACGTTCTGGACAATACCACGATTTCTGCAAAGTATGGTTTGGGCATTTCTGCCCTGATGATGGCAGTTTTCGGCGTGATTTCGATTCTGCCGACAAAGAACAGCGACAAGGTGACATGGGGAAAATTTGCAGAATATCCGCTGCATTTCTATTTGGTTCTGGGCATTTGTACACTTTCTCTGGTGGCAACTGCTTTTCTGTTCCACCGCCGGCGTGCTGGAAAGCCCATCCTTGCAATGGCACTGCCAATGACCGTAGCAGCCTGCACATTCTGTACAATGACCGTTGTTTATTTCGGTGCATACACGCCACAGCGTGCAGAAGAATATATTGACAAAGCCATCGACAAAGAGGGCGATGTGAAAATTGCCGTTTCAGAAGATGATTTCTTCCGCATTGACATCTCCAAAGACCGAGATAATTACCCGATGTTCTGGGGGCTGCCGTGTATTCGGGCATTTCACAGCATTGTTCCAGCCTCTATCATGGAATTTTATCCGGAAATCGGCGTAACAAGAGATGTTGCCTCTCGTCCGGAACGCTCCTGCAAGGCCATCCGCTATCTATTCTCTGTCCGGTATTATTTCGATGAAGTTACACCGGATAACCTAGAACCAGAGGGCATCGACCTGCCGGGCTTCTCCTACTATGATACCCAGAATGGCTTTTATATCTATAAAAATGACTACGCTTTGCCAATGGGCTTTACATTTGACACCTATGTCAGCCGTTCCCAATGGGAAACTTATTCCGAATCTGACCGCTGCAATTTATTATTGCGAGCACTGGTATTGGAAGACGATGCAGTAGAAACGTATCAAAAGGATATGCAGAAGCTGCCGGATGCTGTTCACCAGATGTCCGATGAAGATTTACTGGCAGAGTGCACCGAACGGACAAAAACTGCCTGCGACTCGTTCACCTATAACAGCAAGGGCTTCCATGCAACCATCTCCACAGACCATGAAAACCTCGTCTTTTTCAGTGTGCCCTGGGAGGAAGGCTGGTCGGCAGAAGTCAACGGCGAACCAGTTGCTATTGAAAAGGCAGATATCGGCTTTATGGCAGTGCCGGTTGCTGCTGGCGACAGCGAAATTACATTCACCTATCACACCCCTGGCTTAAAAGCCGGTGCACTGCTCTCTCTGGGCGGTCTGGTTTTATTTGCCGGATACCTCACAGTTGCCGGCATCTATAACAAACGGCATCCAAATCCAAAAACAGAATCAATTTGCTGCGTGGATTATTCCACGGAAGAAACGGCAAACTAATTATATCCATTGTATCCAATAGAAAGGAAGATGACAGATGCATTTGAATGAAATCACAAAGAGCAGTGATTTGGTTTATCAGGCAAAAATTTTCCATGTCACCAAAGACACTGCGGAACTGGAGGACGGAAAAATTGTACAACGGGACGTGGTACACCACAGCGGTGGTGTCTGCGTTGTTCCGCTGACCGAACGGCAAACCGTTCTGATGGTACAGCAATATCGCTATCCGTTCCACGAAGTCACCTTAGAAATCCCAGCCGGAAAACGAGAACCCGGTGAAGACCCGTTGGAATGCGGTCTGCGGGAACTGCGGGAAGAAGTCGGCAGAACCTGCAAAAAATATACCGAACTCGGCTATCTCTACCCAACTCCTGCCTATGATACCGAAGTCATTCATATGTATCTGGCAGAAGACCTCTCCGCTCCCATGCAGCAGGATTTAGACGCTGGCGAATTTCTGGATGTTCTGGAACTGCCGCTAGAAGAAGTTGTTACCATGATTATGGATGGAAAAATTGCGGATGCAAAAACACAGCTTGCCATTCTCAAGACTTGGGCACTGCTCCAGATTCAGGGTAAAAAATAAGGACAGCCTGCCAGTTCTTTGCAGGTTGTCCCAAAATCAAAAATCAGGAAAAAGAATAAAAATATGGTTTCCCATTAAACATGCTGTGCATGTTGTGCAGCCTCTGTTTCCGCTTCCATCAGTGCCAGGTGCTGTTGGTAGGTTTCCATGATTTCTGCTTCCAGCTTCTTTCGAGCAGCGGCAGAAATCGGATGGACGATATCTCGGAAGACACCATTTTCATCCTTCCGGCTCGGCATTGCCACAAACAACCGTTCGTCACCCTGTACAATCTTGATGTCATGTACCGCAAGCATATTGTCCAGCGTAATCGAAACAACTGCACGCAGCCGTCCTTCGGTGATGATTCTTCTGATTTTGATATCTGTAATTTCCATAAGATGACCTCCTCTAAGACAGCGTAACCAGACTTGCAGCTGTGGCTACGAATACCCGATGTTTCTTTCCCACATCCGCAGCTTTTGGATGCGGTCAGAATCATCAGACAGACGTTACACATATTCCATCCTGTCACAAATTTGCAACTGGTTGGAATATGGGTAATAGTATACACGAATCAAATGAAGTTTACAAGAAAGAAAAGAGTGATTTTTTTGAACAAAGAAATATTAAATTGTAAAAAACACATCCATTTTATCGGAATTGGCGGCTCTGGAATGTATCCGCTGGTGCAGATTCTGCACACAAAAGGCTACTATATCACGGGTTCTGACAACAACGAATCGGAAACCCTGCAAGCCGTTCGGGATATGGGTATCCCGGTTATGATGGGACAGCGTGCCGAAAACATCGAAGGGGCTGACCTGATTGTTTACACCGCTGCCATTATGGCAGATAATCCGGAACTGATTGCTGCAAAAGAAGCTGCAAAACACGGTGTTGACCTGATGGAACGGAGCGAACTGCTCGGACTCGTAACCAGCTGGTATGACAACGCCATCTGCATCGCCGGCACACATGGCAAAACAACCACCACTTCCATGACAACACAGATTCTCTTCGATGCCGGAGCAGACCCATCCGCTGTCATTGGCGGAAAGCTTGCCTGCATTCACGGCAGCGGTCGCTGCGGAAACAGCGACATCATGACCTGTGAAGCCTGTGAATTTGTGGACACCTTCCTGAAGCTGTATCCAGATATTGCCGTCCTGCTGAACATTGACGCTGACCATCTGGACTACTTTGGAACAGTTGAAAACATCATTCGTTCTTTCCACAAGTTTGCAGAAAATACCTCTAAAGTGGTCATTTACAACGGCGATGATGAAAAGACCTGCAAGGCAGTGGAAGGCATTACTGGCAAAGAACTGATTACATTCGGCGAAAAGGAAGGCAATGACTACGTTGCAACCAACATTGTTCATGTTTCCGGTCTGGAAACACACTTTGACGTGCTGTATCATGGCGAATTGCTCGGAACGGTTGTCCTGCACATCGCTGGCGTGCACAATGTCTTGAACGCTCTCGCAGCAATTGCAGCGGTTCGCTATGTTGGTATCTCCTTTGAAGATGCGGTAAAGGGTCTGGGCAACTTCCACGGTGCTGGCAGACGATTCGATAAAAAGGGCGAAGCCTGCGGTGTTACCGTTGTAGACGACTATGGTCACCACCCAACAGAATTGACCGTTACCTTACAGGCAGCCATGGAAATGCCATTCCATGCCGTTTGGGCAGTTTTCCAGCCATTCACCTACTCCCGTACCGCTGTGCTGCTCGATGACTTTGCAAAAGCTCTCTCCATTCCGACCCATGCTGTTTTAACGGATATTATGGGCTCTCGGGAAAAGAACACTTACAACATCTTTACCCGTCAGCTTGGCGAAAAAATTCCGGGAGCTGTTTGGTTTCCACAGGATGAAACCGACCCAGAATCCAATGATGAACGCAAATACAAGAACTTTGCGGATGTCTGCCAGTATGTCTGCGACCACGTTGAACCAGGTGACTTGGTCATCACCATGGGCTGCGGTGACATCAACAAAGTCAACAAGATGATTCTGGAAGAATTGCAGCGGAGAGAACAGGCTGCCAGCAAATAAGAATTGCCCCTGCATTTTAAATAGATTTCCACATTTTTTCACAAAAAATCTTTTCTTTTCCCGAAAAAAGCATTATAATAAAAGTGGTATCTTCTATTTGCAGCTGGAATCAACAAACTGAAAGGAATCTTCCAAATTATGACTAATAAAGTAAAAGTTGTAATCTGCGGAAAAGACTTCATGCTCCAAACCGCAGAATCTGCGAATTATGTCATCGGTCTTGCCCGTACGCTGGAAAACCGTATTTCTGAGGTTTCCGGTTCAAACTCTAGTACTTCCCCATTTGCAGCTGCCATTATGGTGGCTCTCTCCACACTGGATGACCTGAACAAGGCAACCCAGCGGCTGGACGCTCTGCGGGAACAGGCAAAAGAATATGTCGATGAAGCCGGAAAAAATCGACTCGCCTATGACAATGCCATTGCAGAAAACAAGCAGTTACTGGCAAGAATCGAAGCCCTCGAAAAGGAACTGCAAAATAATCGGCAGACGGCGAACGCATGAGGCAATCCCCTGAAATTTTAGCACCTGCCGGCAGCATGGAAGCGTTGACTGCTGCCGTGCACTGTGGTGCAGATGCAGTTTACATTGGTGCAACGCTCTTTTCTGCCCGACAAAATGCCCATAACTTCGATGCTGCTGCACTCCAAGAAGCAGCTGATTTCTGCCACACCAACGGTGTGAAACTCTATTTGACGGTCAATACACTGGTATTTGATACCGAATGGACAGCGTTGGATGAACTGCTTCAAACTGCTGCTGCGGTTGGAATGGATGCTTGCATTGTACAGGATTTGGGCGTTGCCGACTACATTCATCAGCGGATTCCGGAAATGCCGCTGCATGCCTCCACACAAATGACCATCTGTTCCCCATCTGGTGCAATCTGGGCAAAAGAACACGGATTTTCCCGTGTCGTTGTCGCCAGAGAAATGACTCGCTCTGAAATTCAGGCAGTCTGTGCAATTGGACTGGAAGTGGAGCAATTTGTCCACGGAGCACTCTGTATGTGTATTTCCGGACAGTGTTATCTCTCCGCTCTGATTGGTGCACGCAGTGCCAACCGTGGCTGCTGTGCACAAGCCTGTCGGCTGCCCTTTACCGCTGCAAAAAATCCGCAGGCAGCCGCACTCTCTCTGAAAGACCTCTGTCTGTTACCCCATTATCAGCAACTCTGTGCAGATGGCATTGCTTCTCTGAAAATCGAGGGCAGAATGAAACGGCCGGAATATGTAGCGGCAGCGGTTACCGCTCTCCGGCAACTAAAAGAGGGCAAACAGCCAGATTTACAGATGCTGCGTGCGGTATTCTCTCGCAGCGGATTCACAGACGGCTATTATACCGGACAGCGAAAACAAATGTTCGGCGTTCGGCAGAAAGAAGATGTGACTGCTGCCAACGCTGTTTTGCCGAAGCTGGCAGAACTGGCGAAAAAGCCAGCCGTTCGCCTGCCGCTCACGATGGCGGCAACGGTCATTCTGGAGCAGCCGGTTTCTCTGACTGCAACTTTACCAGATGGCACATCGGTAACCATTCAAGATGCACCGCCAAAACTGGCGAAAAACAAGCCTTGCGATGCAGCATTTTTAGAGCGGCAGCTTGGAAAACTCGGAAACACTGCCTACCAGCTGGACAGTCTGACCGCAATCTGTGACGGAAAAGCAACCGTTTCTGCTGCAACTTTGAATGCACTCCGCAGAACGGCAATCGAACAGCTACAAGCCGCCCGAAAAGCTGCCAACACCCCACAATATACACTGGCAGAAGTTCCGCTGCACCTGCCAAAACAACCCCATTCTGCCCCCAAAAAGCCGAATTACTGGGTACAGGTGCAAACTATGGAACAGCTGCAAGCTGTGCAAAACAGCGACTTCCCAACTGACAAATTACTGTTGCCGTTGCACTTGGCGGAACAGCTTTCACAGCCAATTCCAAACGCCATTCTGACGCTTCCAACTTTTGCTCCGGATGAAACAACCCTCCGGAAACGGCTGCAAGCCTGTCAGGCTATCGGTTGGAACGCCATTCTCTGCGACACCATCGCACATCTCGTACTGGGAAAGCAACTTGGCTTGGAACTGCACGGCGGAACGGGATTGAATCTCACCAACCGCCACAGCGTGGATGTTATTCAGCAGTACGGCGTATCCGACACCCTGCTTTCTGTGGAATTGACCATTCGGCAGGCTCTTTCCTGTTGCGACCGCCTACCGGCTGGTATCTTCGCCTATGGACATCTTCCGGTGATGAAAACACGGCTCTGCCCGATTCGGGAAGAAGTTGGCTGCCGTTCCTGCAAGCATCAGCTCAAAGATCGCACCAACCGCACATTCCCTGTCTTTTGCACAGAGGGATACACCGTTATTTACAACGCTGTTCCAGTCTGGGTGGCAGACCGTTTTCAACAGCTGCAAGGCTTTTCCACATTGCTGCTGTCGTTTTCCATTGAATCCCCGAAACAGATTCAGGCGATTCTTGCGGATTATCAAGCACCCTGTGCATCTGCTCCGGCAGCTTATACCCGTGGGCTGCTTCTCCGAGGACTCCCGTCCGTTGTCGGGAAATAATCGTCCCATCAAAACACCAACACCATGGAGGTTTTTATGCAATTACAAATCCAACGCCTACGACCTTATGCAACCATCCCCACACAGGCAACCGCCGGAAGTGCCGGATATGATTTATATGCAGCTCTTGAAGCCCCTGTTTCTATTCCAGTTGGGGAAATTGTCCGCATTCCCACCGGAATTGCAGCTGCCCCAGACCGTAAAGATGTTGCTCTGTTCATCATGGCACGCTCCGGACTGGCTTCTAAACATGGCATCAATCTGGCAAACGGCGTTGGGCTGGTCGACAGCGACTATCGGGGCGAACTGCTCGTTCCGCTGATGAATCTCGGCAAAGAACCCTTCTCCGTAGAACCCGGTATGCGAATTGCACAGTTGGTGGTATTACCTGTGCTCTTCCCGACCTGCACCGTTGTGGAACAGCTTCCAGAAACGGAACGAGGTTCAAACGGATTCGGTTCTACTGGAGCTTTTTAATGCATGGTTCAGCGTGTAGCGGTGCAGCACCTTTCTCTGCTGCTGTGCCGACTGTCTGAACCGCTTCCAAACAAAGAATGATGACAGAAGGAGTCCTTTTTTCATGGAAAAATTTAAGAAAATTCTGCTTTACATATTGGTTTATGTCGTCGCACTGGCAGTTGGCGGCGTGCTGGCTGCAATCGGAGAAAAAATTCCTGCTCTGGGATTCCTCAGCACTGCCATGGACTGGGGTTTTGATACCATTCATCTGAATTTAAAAGTGATTAATCTCGCCCTTGCGTTACAGTTTCATATATCCGTTGGGCAAATTATCATGATTGTGGTCTGCATTTTCACTGCACCCAAAATCGTGGGCAAACTCACCAGCTGATTGCTGCAAATCATACACTTTTTTCCCCGACTTTTTCGGATAATTTTACAGCATCTGCAATTGCAAGTCCCAGCAATTTGTGCTATAATAAAAAATAAAAACAAAACTTTCTCTTCTCATTTGATTTGCTGCCTTTTTTCTCAGCAGCATCGCATGACCGTTTTTTCTGTAAAGCGGTTTTTGCTTTTTTTGGATTGTTTTTTACCCGTCCGGCGACAGAAATCATATAAATACAATCATTCGCTCGCCGTCAGAGTCTTTTGGCATAGAAAGGTGCAAACAAAATGTTTATCAAAGATATTGGTATCGATCTTGGTACTGCAAATACATTGATTTATCTGCGGGGACGAGGCATTATCATCCGAGAACCCTCCGTTGTGGCAGTGAATACCCACACCGATTCTGCAAAATATGTGGGAAAAGAAGCCAAGGAAGTCATTGGCAGAACGCCCGGTTCTATTGTTGCAGTGAAACCGCTGAAAAATGGTGTCATTGCGGACTTTGAAACCACAACTATAATGTTACAGGAATTCATCCGCAAGGCACTGCGTGGAAAAACATTCACCAAAGCCCGTGTCATCATCTGTGTGCCCTCCGGCGTTACGACGGTAGAACGGCGTGCCGTCAAGGAGGCAGTCGAACAGGCAGGGGCAAAATATGTACTCATTGTAGAAGAAGCCATGGCAGCTGCCATCGGGGCAGGGTTGCCAACGCTCGAACCCATCGGCAGCATGATTGTTGACATTGGTGGCGGTACGAGCGAAGCGGCTGTCATCTCCATGGGCGGTATCATCTCCTCTAAAAGCATTCGCTGCGGCGGCGATGAGCTGGATGCTGCCATCATCAACCACATCCGAAAGCGGTATAACCTGCTCATCGGCGAACGCACTGCGGAAGATATTAAAATCCAAATTGGTTCTGCATTCCCAATGGAACGAGAAGATGCCATGGAAATCAAAGGCAGAAATCTCCTGAACGGACTGCCGGAAACCATCAACATTACAGGCTCTGAAGTGCGGGATGCGATGTCCGAACCGCTCGCCCGCATTGTCGATGCCATCAAGTATACCTTGGAACAAACTCCGCCGGACTTGTCCGCTGACATCATCGACCGAGGTATTATTCTTTCCGGTGGCGGTGCATTGCTGCGAGGCATTGACCGCCTGATTCACAAGGAAACAGGCATGCCAGTCTTGGTGGCAGAATATCCGCTCGACTGCGTTGCAGAGGGCACAGGAAAACTATTTTCCAACTTAGAACGCTATCAGGATGCTTTCATGGAAGACAACCGCTATTGATGCAGAATCCAAAGGAGGGAAAAACAAATGGGTGATTTCTTCAAGCGAAATCGACTTCGCTTTTTACTTTGTATTCTGGCGTTGTTAATCGGTGTCCTGCTCTATGCTGCCATGCAAGGCGGTCAAACCACTGGCGTGATGGGGGTCGTACTCAATCCGCTGCGGCAAGTTACCCAGACCGTTTCGAAACAAGCAGAACGTCTGGTGACCGCATTCACCAACCAAACCAGCTACCAAACAGAAAATGACCGCCTGAAAGAAGAAAATGCAGCACTGAAAAATAAATTACTGGACTATGAGGATACCAAACAGCAGCTGACAGAATTGGAAAAATTCATGGGCATCAAAAAAGAACACGCTGACTATGTGCTTTCTGACCCCTGTTCCATCATTGGATATGTCACAAACGACCCCTTCCACAGCTTTATCATCAACAAGGGTTCAGATGATGGCATTGAACTGCAAGACCCTGTGGTAACAGCAGAGGGCATTGTTGGAATTATCTCCAATGTTTCCAATACATATTCCACCGTGGAAACCATCTGTTCCCCGAAACTCTCCATCGGTGCAATGTCTGCCACGGGCAGCGATACCGGTATTTTAGAGGGGGAAATTTCCCTTGCTGCGGATTATCAGTGCCGCATGATTTATCTGGAACGGGACACCAAATTGCAAGAGGGCGACCTCATCAAAACATCCGGAACAGGCGGACTATTTCCGCAAGGCTACCTCATCGGCTCGGTTGACCATCTGGAATTGATGGACAGCGGTCTGAGCAAATATGCGGTTCTGAATCCGGCTGTGAACTTCGATGCCCTGACCAGTGTCATGGTGATTCTGGACTATGACGGAAAGGGTGCGGAAACGATTCCAGAAGACCAAACCGCCATTCAAACAACTGTCACTGCTGGAACAACTACGCTTGCAGAAACGACAACCGAAACCACTACAACTGTCACAGTTCTGACGACCGAAACGGAGGCTGCAAATGGGCAAAATTAAACCAGCCCGCACAACGCCGGCTCAAAAACGAAATTCGGTTGTTCGCTGGATTTTTTACTTCGTTGTCATTGTGCTCTGCACAGCGTTTCAAAACGCTGGCGACTATGTGAAACCGTTGCTGCTGATTCCGGTTGCACTCTGCATTGCCTCCAACGTCAAGCAGGGAGCAGCGGTTTTCATCGGGATTCTCTGCGGTTTTCTGCTGGATTTCAGCTGTAACCGCTTGGCTGGCTTTTATGCTATCCCCATGATGCTGATTTGCTTCATCACCGCTTGGCTTTATACGCAATTTCTGCAACAGCGTGTTTGGAATCTGCTGATTCTAACCGCAGTGGTTAGCTTGATTTTAGGGACACAGGATTTTCTCTTTTACTATGTCATTTGGGGATATGAACACATTTCGATTGTCTTTCTCAAAGTCATCCTGCCGAGCTGTGGGTATACGCTAATCGCTGCCCTGCCGCTCTATGGCATCTTCCACTTCATCCACGAACGATTGATGCCGAACAGCAACCGCACCATTGAGCAAGCGATTCATACAACCATTGAATCTTACGAACGGGGTTCTTCCGGAGGAAGCTTATGAAAAAACCAATTTCTGTTTATGTAAAAGCTGCTGGTGCAACCCTGCTCGTGCTCTCATCCGCCTGCCTTTGTGGCTATCGGCTGATGAAAATTCAGATTGTAGACAGCAACACCTATATCAGCCAGCACTACAGCACGGACACCTACACCCAAACCATTGCTGCAACCCGTGGGGAAATTGTAGACTGCAACGGCGACCCCATTGTACAGAACAGTGTCGGCTATAACATCATCATTGAACCGGATTCGTTCCCGAAAGACAACGAAAGCGGAAACGAAGTGCTTTTACAGCTGCTACACCTGCTTGCAGATGTAGATGTGACTTTTGAAGAATCACTCCCAATCTCTAAAACAGCACCGTTTACCTTTACAACAGACGACCAAGACACACTAGATGAAATCCGGACAACGCTAAACCTCAACCTCTATGCAACTGCTGAAAACTGCATGGATCGCTTGATTGACGAATACGAGATTGCAGACACCTACACAGAGGAAGAAAAGCGAATGATTGCCGGAATCCGCTATGAAATGCAGCTGCGTGGCTTCTCCATGAGCAATCAGTTCACGCTGGTAAAAGATATTCCGTTGCAGATTGTCACGGAAATCAAAGAGCGGGGCTTATCTCTGCCAGGCGTGAATATCATTGAAGATGCGATTCGCACAGTCACACAAGGGGATGTCATCCCGCATGAAATCGGAACGGTTGGACCTATCTATGCAGAGGAATACGAAGAGCTTGCCGAACAGGGCTATGATTTGGATGACACCGTCGGCAAAAGCGGCATTGAACAGGCAATGGAATCAGAACTGCGAGGAAAAGACGGCACAAAAACCATCTCCGTTCAAAATGGCACTGTGGTTTCTTCAGAAGTGACTGTTCCGGTACAGGCTGGACATACGGTGATGCTGACGGTAGACAGCACATTCCAAAAGGACTTGCAGAACATTCTTGGCAACTTCATCAAAAATTTTGATAAGCTGCGAGATGCAAAGACAGAGGGCGAAGGACTAGGAAAAGTCACCAGCGGTGCGTTGGTGGTACTGGATACCACCGATAACAGCGTTTTAGGGCTGGCAACCTACCCCACCTACAACCTCAACGACTACACCAAAGATTATGACAAGTTGGCATCGGATGAAACCTCTCCGCTGCTCGACCGAGCAACAGTTGGCTTATACCGTCCAGGCTCTACTTTTAAGACGATCACCGCAACTGCTGGTCTAAATGAAGGCATTGTTGCTGGTTCTTCTACTTATTTCTGCGGACATTCCTATGAATATAAGGGACACACTTACTACTGTACCGGCTCTCATGGGAATATTTCCGTGGTACAGGCGTTGCAGTATTCCTGTAACATCTATTTCTATCAGCTTTCCGAAGCCCTGACGATTGACAACCTCACCAAATATGCAGAGTTGTACGGCTTGGGCAGTCCAACCGGAATTGAAACGGGTGACGCTGCCGGCAGATTCGCCAATCCTGAAACCTATGCAGAATATGGCTGGGAATGGACAGTCGGTCACGTCCTGCAAGCCGCAATCGGTCAATCGGAAACCGCTGTCACACCGCTGCAAATGGCGGTCGTTGCCAGCACCATCGCCAACAAAGGCGTTCGCTATCAACCCCATCTGGTCGATAGCCTGTGGGACTACAACCTCACAGAAAAAATCAAAGACATCGAACCAACAGTTGCGGAAACGATTCCGATTCAGCACGATGATGTCTACACTTACATTCAACAAGGAATGATTGCCGCTTCTGTTACCAATATGCCGGATAAATATTCCCTGGCGGATTTGGGCTATGATGTTGCCATCAAAACCGGTACGCCACAGGCTGGCGGCGGCAGAGTTCAGGATTCTTTCTTCATTGGTTATGCCCCTGCGGATAACCCGAAAATTGCATTCGCCTGCGTTGTAGAAGGGGCGGAATACAGCAAGTATATGATTCGGGATGTCCTGAAAGCATATGAAAGAATGGAAACCCGACAAAAAACCAATATGGAAAAAAATACCACATCAAACCCCTAAATTTTGACATATTTTTTGTGCAATCTGTGCAAAGTTGGTGATAAATTTCAATTCATTTTTCACAATTTTGCAATTCCACGAACGAAAATCTTTGACATTCGGACAATTTATGTTATAATAAAAGGTAAGACGGCGTTGGCTCGAAACCCATTCCCGAAAAAATAGATAGATTCGGGTTCTGAAAACAAGTACATGCTGTAACCATTTGATCCGAAAAAGGAGGTTTTCTGATATGACAATTGCACTCATTGCACATGATGCAAAAAAAGAACTAATGATTCAGTTTTGTATCGCATACTGCGGCGTTTTATCTCGTCATAAGCTCTGTGCGACCGGTACAACCGGAAAACTGGTCAGTGAAGCAACCGGTCTGGAAATCCAGCGTTATCTCAGCGGCAGACAGGGCGGCGATCAGCAGATTGCAGCTCGCATTGCCTGCGATGAAATTGATGTATTGCTGTTCTTCCGGGATCCAATCAACCGCAAGGAATCGGAACCGAACGAAATGGCACTGCTCCGCCTCTGCGATGTCCACAATGTTCCGGTTGCAACCAATATTGCAACAGCAGAAGCGTTAATTATGGCATTGGAACGTGGCGATCTGGATTGGCGGGAATACGGCAACCTGCCCATCTGACAAGCGTTCCCAATGATTCTGTCCTTTTCTGCAATCAGAAAGGGACAATTTTTTCGATTATCGGAGGTTATCTATGGCACTCAAAATCACACGTCCGCAAGGGACGGAAGACATTACACCAGAGAATATTTCCAAATGGTATACCGTGGAACAGGTTGCACGGGACACCGCAAAGTGTTTCGGCTTCCATGAAATGCGGATTCCAACCTTTGAAAGCACCGACTTGTTCCTGCGGTCTGTTGGCGAAACCACAGACGTGGTACAGAAGGAAATGTACACGGTCAAGGCAAAGGAAACGGAATTTACCCTGCGTCCGGAGGGCACTGCCGGAACGATTCGTTCCATGCTCCAGAATGGCATGCTGAATGCAGCCCTTCCACAAAAGGTATTCTACATTCTCTCCTGTTTCCGCCACGAACGGCCGCAAGCCGGCAGACTGAGAGAATTCCACCAGTTCGGCGTGGAAATGGCAGGCAGTGCAGACGCTGCTGCAGATGCGGAAATCATCAGTCTGGCAAAGTCGATTTTAGACCGCATTGGTCTGAAAAATATTCAGCTCTACATCAATTCCATCGGCTGTCCGACCTGCCGTGCCAACTATCACAAGGCACTGCGTGCTTATTTTGCAGCCTATGAAGATGACCTCTGCGATACCTGTAAGAGCCGTCTGGAAAAGAATCCGATGCGGATTCTGGACTGCAAAAGCCCAATTTGCAGCAAGATTGCAGCAGATGCTCCCATCATTCTGGATTATCTCTGTGACGAATGCAGCGAACACTTCCAGACACTGCAATCCCATCTGAAAGCCCTGCAGATTGATTTCACCATCAACCCGAAAATCGTTCGGGGTCTGGACTACTACACCAAGACTGTTTTCGAATTTGTCACCACAGAAATCGGTGCACAGGGTACAGTCTGCGGCGGCGGTCGCTATGATGGCTTGATTGGGCAGCTGGGCGGAGCAGATACGCCAGCTCTGGGCTTTGCAATGGGTCTGGAACGGCTGCTCCTGACGATGCAACAGCAAGGCTGCAACTTCTTAGAAACACCGCCTTGCGATTTATATATCGCTCCGATGGATGCAGAGGCATTGCCGAAAGCCATGCAGCTTGCACAGGCAGTCCGGGAAAGCGGCTATCAGGCAGAATATGACTTGATGCACCGTGGATTAAAGGCACAAATGAAATATGCCAATAAAATTCATGCGACATATGTCTTGGTGCTGGGCGGCAATGAATTGGAACAGCAGTCCGCAAAGCTGAAACAGATGGAAACCGGCGAACAGATTGCCATTCCGCTGGATGACCGCTTCGCAGAAGCATTTGACAACATTGCCATTTCTCATATGTTCCAGAATACGTTACAGGAGGAAGCATAAATGGATACCATGCAAAATTTACGCCGTACTTGCTACTGCGGCGAAGTCACTGAAGCTGGAAAAACCGTCGTTGTCGGCGGATTTGTTCAGAAAGTCCGGAATCTCGGCAACTTGATTTTCATCGACCTGCGAGACAGAACTGGCATTGTACAGCTGGCGTTCAACGATGAAACTGACCGGGAAATCTTTGAAAAGGCTGCCGGATGCCACAGCGAATATGTCCTGCTGGCAAAAGGGGAAGTCATCCCTCGTGCCAGTGTCAACACCGATATGAAAACGGGGGCTGTTGAAATCAAAGTCACAGAACTGCGTGTGCTCTCAAAGGCACAGACTCCGCCGTTCACCATTTCGGATGAAACCAAGACCAATGAAGAATTGCGTCTGAAGTATCGGTATCTGGATTTACGCCGTGCTCCGCTGCAAAGAAATTTGATTATGCGGCACAAAATCGCACAGGCTGCCAGAGAATATTACTATGCAAACGATTTCATCGAAATTGAAACTCCGATGATGATGAAATCTACCCCAGAAGGGGCTAGAGATTACCTGATCCCGTCCCGTGTGCACAACGGAAAATTCTATGCCCTCCCGCAATCACCGCAAATCTACAAGCAGCTGCTGATGGTTGCTGGTATGGATCGCTATATCCAGATTGCAAGATGTTTCCGTGATGAGGATCTGCGTGCAGACCGTCAGCCGGAATTTACCCAAATCGACTTGGAAATGTCATTTGTAGATGTGGAAGATATTTTGCAGATGACTGAGGGCTTTGTACAGTACCTGTTCAAAAAGGTGCTGAACATGGACATTCCGACTCCACTGCCGAGAATGACCTACAAGGAAGCGATGGAACGCTACGGCTCAGACAAGCCAGATACACGGTTCGGCATGGAATTGCAGAATATTTCCGATTTGGTTTCGGATTTGGATTTTGTAGTATTCCGTTCTGCCATCGAAGCTGGCGGCAGTGTTCGGGCAATCGTTGCAAAACAGGCAGCAAAGACCCTGACCAGAAAAGAAATCGACAAGCTGACCGAAAAGGCAAAGGGCATTGGTGCAAAGGGTCTGGCATTTATCCGCTGGAACGATGCAAAGCCGACCTGCTCGTTCGCAAAGTTCCTGCCGGAAGGCAGACTGGAAACCATCCTGCAAACACTGGGCTGCGAACAAGGTGACGTGGTTCTGATCGTTGCAGACAAGGACAAGGTAACCCTGCCAGTTCTGGGTGCTCTGCGGTTACAGGTTGCAAAGCAGCTGGATTTGATTCCTGCTGGCAAGTTCAATTTCCTGTGGATTACACAGTTCCCGTTCTTTGAATGGGATGACGAAACCGAAACATGGGTTGCGATGCACCATCCTTTCACCATGCCAATGGATGAATGCCTGCCGTATCTGGACACCAATCCGGAAAAGGTCATTGCAAAGGCATTTGACTTGGTTCTGAACGGAACAGAATTGTCCTCTGGTTCGATTCGTATCACAGACTATGAATTGCAGCAGAAGATGTTCGAGGCTCTGGGCTTGACCGATGAAGAAATCGAAGCAAAGTTTGGCTTCTTGGTAGAAGCTTACCACTATGGTGCACCGCCGCATGGTGGTTTGGGCATTGGTCTGGATCGTCTGACAATGGTTATGCTGCAAGCAGAAAGCCTGCGGGATGTAGTTGCATTCCCGAAGGTTCAGAACGCAAGCGAACTGATGAGCGAGTGCCCTGCTCCGGTTGACACCGCAAGTCTGGACGTTCTGGGCATTCAAATCAAGGAAACCCCGAAGACAACCGATGCAGAATAACTTCACAAATTCACATCTGTTGCGAATGAATCCATAAAAAAACAAGCACCGATTTTCCAGTTACAGAAAATCGGTGCTTTTGTGTTTCTCATTGGTTTTAGAATGCTTATCCATGCTGCACATAGGCATAGGGGTCAATATAGTCCCCGCCTTTTGTGACTTCAAAGTGCAAATGGGATTCCATCTTGCTTTCAATATCGGCACTATCCCCAACTGTTCCCAACGTCTGCCCACTCTCTACGGTGTCACCCTCCTGTACGCCAACATTCGGCGACAGGTTGCAATAGCGGCTGACAATTCCGTTTTCGTGGTCAACAGACACGCAGATACCCCACAATGGGTCATTGACAACTTCCACAACCGTTCCGTTGTCCATTGCCCGAACAGGAACGCCCTGTTCTGCCAGAATATCTACGCCGTTATGCGTCTGCCATGTTCCTGTTGTCAGCGACTTCACCAGTTCCCCATCACTGAACGGCTGGGCAACTTCTCCATCTACCGGAATCATCAGCATATGGGAGTAAATCACTTCTTCTTCTGTTTCTTCCGGCTCTGATTCTGGCTCTTCCTGCGGCTCAGTTTCTTCTACCGCTTCTGTCGTCGTTTCTACGGGAACATCTGTCTTGACTTTCGCAACTGCATCATATTCCGGCTGCGTTGTCATAACGGCATCATAGATTTCTGCAATGAAGTTGGTGGTCGGCTGGGTTTCTTCTGCCGTCTGGGACAATTCATTCTCTAACGTCTGATTGGTTTCCATCGTCACCTGATAGGCATACACACAGGCTGCACCAATCATCAGAATGCTGATACCAATGGCGGTATAAAATCCTTTGTACTTGCTGGTTTGCTTTTCTTTCATCGTTCCTTTTTTCACACGAAACACCTCCGCCTTTAGTGTGCACGGCGATGGGGCTTTTATGCATCTTTGGAACGATTTACAATCAATTTGCTTTCAGAATCTGTTCGATTTCCTGAATGTCTGCATCTGTGAGCGGTGCTTGCTGTACCATTTCTAAGGCATCCTGTACCTGCTCTGGTTTTGATGCACCGATTAAAACGCTGGTCACAGCAGGCTGCCGCAAAATCCAGTGCATTGCAAGTTGTGCGAGCTTCTCGCCTCTTGCCTGTGCAGCTGCCTGCAATTTTTGCAGGAGTTGCAAGCGTTCTGGTGTCAGTTGCTTTTCATTCAAAAAGCGTCCGTCTGTCCGCATCCGGCTGTCTGCCGGAATGCCGTGCAAGTAACGGTCTGTCAGCAAACCTTGTGCCAGCGGACTGAATACAATCAACCCTTTCTGTTCCTCTGCACAGGCATCCAACAAGCCATTCTGTTCAATGGTACGATTCAGCATCGAATAGCAGTTTTGATTGATGACAAACGGGCAGTGCAATTCTTTCAGGATGGCACACGCCTGCTGCATGGTTGCACCATCATAATTGGAAAGCCCGACATACAATGCCTTTCCGCTCTGTACCGCCTGTGCCAATGCTCCCATGGTTTCTTCCAGCGGTGTTTCCGGATCTGGACGGTGATGGTAGAAAATATCGACATATTCCAGCCCCATCCGTTTCAGGCTCTGGTCTAAGCTGGCAAGCAGATACTTCCGACTGCCCCAATTTCCATAAGGACCTTCCCACATATCGAATCCAGCCTTTGTGCTGATAATCAACTCATCCCGATAGCCGGCAAACAGGGTTTTCAGAATCTTTCCGAAGTTCTGCTCCGCAGCCCCTGCCGGTGGGCCATAGTTGTTTGCAAGGTCGAAATGCGTGATACCGCCATCAAACGCTGCCTTGCAGATTGCCTCCATATGTTCTAAGGTGTTTGTATCTCCAAAATTATGCCACAAGCCGAGAGATACTTCCGGCAATTTTAAACCGCTCTTTCCGCAGCGGCGATATGCCATGGCTGCATATCGTTCTGTATTCGGTACATACATCGTTTATTCCTCTTTTCTGTTCCAGTGGATGTTCCCCATTTCTGCGTATCATCCATTATTTTTTTGCAATCGGTCTGCCATTTTTCTTTAAAATAAACTTTTAGGGTTGACAAGAATAACTTTCAGTGTTATAATAAAGAAAAGGAAGAAAATCATTGAAAAAACAAGAACTGGTAAATACCAGATTCTTTATTTTAACCGGAGGTGAAAAGAACATGGGTATTATGGGGGTTGTTGTATTGATTATCCTTGTAGTAGGCGTTACAAAGTATGGACTTCGATAATTTTAAGGAGGGGTATATAAAATGGTACAGCTGATTTTAATTGGACTTGTTGTCTGGGTGGTATGGATCACCCTGCGGAAAATATTCCGAGGATATTAATAGCAAGCATATAAAACAATATCCGAAATACATTCCAAAACTGATAAAATCCTTCAAAGTGTCCCAGCACTTTGGGGGATTTTTCTTTATTATTAGAACCGCAAATCTAATTAAACAATCACACCCACAGTTCTCTTTTTCAAATCAACTTTATTCTTCTTCCTCAGGTGTGGTACTATTATAGCACACTCTTTTTCCCGTTGCAAGGCATTTCCTGCAATTCTAACTTTTCGTTGATTTTCCCTCATTTGTTGCAGTTTCTTTGTTGATTTCATCGAAATCTTTTACAAGTTCGCAGAAATAATTAGACAATGCTTCCGGAACGGGCGTTGCAATCCACTCCTTTCTTCCCATCTGATATTGATAGGTCAGATAGAGTTGTCCGTCTACCACATAGAAATGACTGCCCCGATAAGAGCAGAAACAGCCGTCTTTACTCTCCCGATAAAAAATCAATCGCTGTCTGTCATCCGGCAAGGGCATTGTAACAGTTTTCTGTTCCTGCTCGCTGTTTTTTCCATAGGCAAACGGAATATATTCGTTCCCCTCTCCAAATTCCAACAACTCCTTGAATTTCTGTGTATCCACTTTTCCAGAAATATCATAGAGCGTTGGCTCAGTCTGATCTTTGATCGTCACACCAACCGAACAATAATAAAGATACTGCTGGTCGTCTGCATAGTATGTTTTTGCCGCCTCCCACTGATCTTCTGCACAGTACATGACAGAATCCGAACCGTTATACCACAAATCAAATTCCGGATGCTGTAATGCTCGGTAGGTGATTTCATCCTGTTCATATTCTACACCGCTCAGCGGTAAATCATCCATCAAATAGTTGTCACCATAAAAGCCCGTCCGATAGGATTTCCCGTTGAGTTCCACGGTTTCTGCAACCATCGGCAATCGGCAGCCAATCAGACTGCTGCAAAGCACGGCACAGCTGATACCGCCCAGCAACCGCATTCCCCATGATTTTTTAAACAAGCTGTAACACCTCACAATTGCCAATGCCGTACTTTGCATATTCTTCATTCGTCATATCCTGAAAATACGACCGCACAACCCGAGCAATGCCATTGTGTGCAACCAACAAATAATTCTTTTCCTGCTGCAAGAGTTCATCCAGAAGATTATAAATCCGCTGTGCCAGCTGCAACATGGATTCTCCGCCCTCGTAATGGTTCGCAAACTGTGTTTTTGCCTGCTGAAAGGCTGCTCCATCCCGTGCAGTGGATTCATATTTGCCGAAATTCTGTTCCCGTAACCGTGGTTCTGCAAACGCTGGCAAGCCGGTCACTTCTGCAATGTGTTTTGCCGTATCGGCTGCTCGCATCAAAGGCGAATACAGAATGGCATCAATGGGATACTGCCGCTCTAAAATCAGCTTTCCGGCTGCAATTGCCTGCTCATGCCCCAGCGGTGTCAAGGCAATATCGGTTGAACCGCAAATTTTGTTTTCAACATTCCAAATGGTCTGTCCGTGCCGGACAAAATAAAGATGTGGCATAATCGTTTTACTCCCTTTTCATTTTCATTACAATCACACAACGCCGCCGTATGCATCCCGACAGTTTTTTGCTGTATGCTGGACACCTTACGGCGGCGTTGATTTGTTTTTGATTAGTCTAATTTCTGGAACTCTGCTGGAATGGCAGTGTCAATGATTTCCTTGATTTTGTCCATATTCCAAATACCGTATTCTCCGGACATGGCATATGGCAAACCGTGTTCTTCCGCCAGTTCTTCGGTATAATCCTTATACGCAATCAGTCGCAGATTGGACAAAGAACCATCATCATACTGTGTGATAATCGGATGAACCTGTACATTTTCTACCGTTACCTGCTTGTCCTCTTCGTGGTATACCAAATCAAAATCAGCCACTTCGCTAATCAGATTGATGTTAAAGGTCTGTGCAGAAACAAAGTTCCCCATTGCATAGAACACAAAGCCCTGTGTCCCATCCGAACGTGTGATGTATTCCATGGTCTGCGGAACGTGCGGATGGTTGCCGATGATGACATCTGCACCCCATTCAATCATGTTCTGTGCCTGTGCCTTGACGCCATCCCGTACTTCAAAGGTATCTTCATCGCCCCAGTGTGCGGAAACCACAACAATATCTGCCAGCTCATTTGCCCGTTCAATCTGTTCCTGAATCACATCGTCCTGTGTGGTCAAGGTAATTTGAATGGTGGAATCATCCGGAACGGTATAGCCGTTGATGTTTTCGGTATATGCCAAGAAAGCAACCTTTAAGCCGTTTACTTCCTTAATCCGAATGTTGTTCATGTCGTCTACATCCCGATAAACGCCATAGGTCAGCAGGTCGGAATGTTCCTGCAACAATCTGTCCCAATAATCCATACAAGAGGTCAAGCCCTCTACGCCCTTATCCAACAGGTGATTGTTACACATCGAAACAACATTGAATCCCAAATCTACAATGGCTTCGCCAGCTTCCGGCGGAGAATTGAAGTTGAAGTTGCTGCCGCTGATTTCAATATCTGGATTGTCACAAATCAAAGTTTCCTGATTGATAATCCGCAAATCTGCATTTGAGCCGTTGACCAAATCCTTTACGCCATCATAAACATAGGCAAAGTTATAGGTTTCGCCATTTTCTGCATGAGCAGCGGCACTGTTATAAACGGAAGTCTGTACGAAATTATCACCGGCAGCGACAACGTGAACCGTTCCGCTCTTGGCAGTTTCTTCGGTAGTCGCTTCGGTTGCATCAGATGCAGCTTCTGTTGCTGCACTGGCATCCTGTGTCGTTACTTCTGTTGGTGCATTGACCTGCACGCCATCGCCCTTGGAAATAGAACGGCAGCTGTTGCAACGGGTACAAATCAGCACAATTACAATAATTAATGCCAATAAAATCAGCAATGCATTTCTCCGTCTGCGATAGCCGATACCCTTTTTCTTCTTTTTTGGGTTTCGATTCTGTGGCTGCCGAGGCGGTTGCTGCGGTGGCCGCTGCGTTTGAATCGGCTGCCGCTGCGGCATTCTTGGGGGAGTTGGTCGCTGTGGCGGACGCTGCTGTCCAGAAGCACGAGCAGAAATCGGTTTCTGCTGGAACGGTTGGTTCTCCATTTTTTTACATCCTCACTTTATGATATTTTTTTCTTGTGCTCGCTCTTTCGGAAAAAACGAGTCTGATTATCTTTATTATAACAGAGATAACGACAAATTGCAAGCAATTTCATACAGGTTTATGGCAGGATGATTCTTTTTCCAATCGCAAACGCTTTCTACATAAATTCTCATTTTCGGGGCACGCTATGGACAGCACTTTGAATTGAAAGGAGCTTTTCCACCTTGAATGAATATGCAAAAGAACGCATCCTGCCGAAACTCTCCCAAAATCTCCAGCGGATTCGGGAAATTGCCCACAATAGTTCCGATTTATTGGTGAATGAATTTGTATTGAGCGGTCTGCCAGCAGCCCTACTCTGCTGTGAGGGGATGCTTTCCACCAGCACCATTACAGAATTGATTTTACGTCCCATTGTCGAGATTCAACTGGAACATCCCACAGCCGAACAGATTTTTCAACACATCCAGAAACACCAACTCTTTTCCACAGACCGTGCAGAGGCTTTGAACTATCGGGATTTATTTCGCTTTTTAAACTCCGGCTTTGCGGTTTTGGTTTTAGATGGCTGCCCGAAAGCGTTGGTTTTCGGGGTGCAAGGTTACGACAAACGCAGCGTTTCCACGCCCTCCGGTGAAAATAATATTTTCGGGGCAAAAGATGGATTTGTGGAAGTTGTCCGCACCAATATGTCTTTGATTCGCCGACGGATGAAGTCTCCATTTCTCAAGCTGGAACTTGGTTGTTACGGAGATAAAAGCCAGACAGACCTCTGCATCTGTTATCTATATGACCGTGTGCCACAAGCATTGATTCAGAAAATCAAGCGGCAATTGGGCAGCATGAAACTGGAGTCCATTCTCTCTTCCGGCTATGTTCGTCCGTTCTTGGAAACCAGCCGCCCCTCTCTCTTCGATACCATCAGCACCACACAGCGTCCAGATGTTTTTTGTGCAAAGCTATTAGAAGGGCGTGTTGGCATCCTAATTGACGGCACACCGTTTGCCCTCATGATTCCAAAGCTGTTCAATGAAAGCTTTCAGTCGATGGATGATTATTGCTATAAGCCCTATTATGCAACCTTTCTCCGCTGGCTGAAATATGCAGCGTTCTTGGTTGCCCTGCTGCTGCCAGCCTTGTATGTAGCAATCGCCTTGCATCATCCGGAACTTCTCAACCGCACATTGCTGCTCATATTGGCAGAATCGGAAGAAACCGCTCCGCTCTCCCTGACAACTGAAGCCATCGGCATTCTATTGGTGTATGAAATCATTCGGGAGGCTGGGTTACGATTGCCGCAGGCGGTCGGCGGAGCGGTGAGTATTGTTGCCGGCTTGATTGTCGGGGACGCAGCCGTTTCCTCCGGTTTGATCAGCACACCAATGCTGACCGTCACGGCGATTTCTGTCATTGCAGGATTTGTCATTCCTGACCTGAATCCGCCGATTAGCATTCTACGACTAGCATTTGTCTTAGCTGGCGGTATGGGCGGACTGTTCGGTATTAGCCTGTTGGGAGCAGCTGTTCTCTTTCATATCTGTGCCGCTCAAAACCACGGATTTCCACTGACTGCCCCCGTTGCACCGTTCCGAAAACGTGGCATGCGGGATATTTTATATCGTGCAGATTTTCCTGCAATGCAGTCCGGTAATTTTACGGTGGAGGAGTATCATGAATAAACCAGCCAAACTACAACCCAGCCAATTGACAATGATTTTAACGCTTTCGGCTGCCTTTTCTGTGATGTGTGCAGCGTTTCCGTTTACGCTGGAACAGCTCATTGGCACAGCGATTTCCATCGGGCTGCAAATTTTACTCTGCATTCCAGCATTTCTTTTGACTCGCCGAACGGACAGCCTTGCAGCCCATTGCAAGGGACATAAATTTTTACCGCTGTTCTTTTGCTATTATTTGCTGCTTGCTGGCGGTCGCTCTGTGGTGCAACTCTGGAATGTTTCCGGCAGCCTTTCCCTTCCGGTACACAATGCCCTGCTTGCAGCAGCCCTAATTGCTGGAATCTGCTTCTATACGTCTACGCTGGGCATTCAGACGCTTGCCCGCAGCAGCACGCTGACTTTTGGCGTTCTCCTGCTCACGCTGGCAGTCATGCTCTTAGGCGGATACCGTTCCATTCACCTGCAAAACCTCGCCTTTTCGCCGGATAGCTGCATCTGGAGCAGTGTTCTACAACATCTCTCCTTAGCAGATGAACTTCCCGTTTTAGTACTGCTATTAGGATTTTTGGAGAAGCAGCCCGTTCGGAGCACATTTCGTTTCTTCGGGTTCTCGTTTGGCATCTGGTTTTTTGTACTATTTTTAGGCATTACGATTTTAGGCAGCTTTATGCCACACGCAGCCTATCCGTTTTTCACGATTGCCAGCGTTTCGCAGCCATTCCGCACGCAACGGGCAGATGCTCTGTATTTAATTGTATTTGTTTTGCTCTGCATTTTACGGCTGACGCTCTTCACAACGCTATCTGCCCATTTGCTGGGTGAAGCGTTCCCAAAACTTCGTTTCCGGAACGGCATTTGCCTGCTGATTATCTTAGGGCATGCGGTTGGAATCGGAATCTTAGGGCTTTCGTCCAGCTGGTGGTATATTGTTCCGATTGTATTATTAACGGTATGCGTTCCGTGGAGTTTACTGCTATTAGACCCACCTGAACCCGCCTCGCAAAAACAGTAATCCACATCATTCCCATCGGATTCCACGATTTCCACAACGACTGTTGAAATCGAATCACTTAGAAAGGAAATACCAGCTATGAAAAAATCGCTGCTTTCGCTGTTGCTGTGTCTTTCACTCTGCTGTTCCGGCTGCTCTGCAACGCAGGTCAAAGACCGCCTGTATTTGCAATCCTTGGAACTCTCCAACTATCGTTACCCGACTGTTCAACTGCACGCTTTTCAATCGGAAGAAGCAGACTGTTCCGGCAGTGGCAGCACGCTTTCTGCTGCACTGGAATCCGCAGAAATTCCAGCTGGAAAATCCCTCTTCTTGGGACATTTGGAACTGCTCGCTCTGCAAGAACCAAAATTCTTGCAGCAGCTTCCAGATTTGTTACAACAATATCGCCTTTCTTCAGGCTGCAAACTGCTCTATACGACTCGCTCGCTTGCAGAAGTCAACACGGAAACGCTGCTGGAAAGCCTGAAACAGGAAGAACAAAACGGACGCATTCCCGAAACCGACTTGCTCTCGATTCTAAAGGAACGCTGCAATTCCTCCGGAACGGCTCTGTTGCCCTTTCGGATTACCAACGGCTTTTCCATGGTGCTGATCGCCTCGAACGGAACAACACAAACGCTCTCCAACGATGCCATTCAAGGACTGTGCTGGCTGCGTGGCAACAACTATCCAGAACGGGTCAGCTTATCGACAGACGGTCAAGCAAGCGACTTTCTCATTACCAGTGCTTCGACCAGATACACCGCCATCACCGCAAACGGCATTCCCATTGTAACCGTTTCCATTTCCATTCATGGAACAGGAAATGCCATTGCTCTGCGAGAACGGCTGGAAATTGCCTGTGAGGCTGCCGAACGGGAAACCATTCAGCAAAATCAAGCGGATGTCATCGAATTGGAAGCCTGTCTGCGGCAGCAATGTTACAAGCTATATCAGGAACAGGACTGGAACAGCCTGCTCCGCACCGTACAATTTCAACATGAATTTACGATTCTCCCATAAACCAAAACAGACCGCCCTGTGTTTTCACACAAAGCGGTCTGCTTTTTTCATAGATTCGGATTACTCCAAGAAAGAACTTACTTGTTCAGTCTTGCTTCGATCTTATCCAGTTCAGCCATCAGTTCAGCCGGTACCTTGCCGCCCTTTGCTGCGATGTCTTCTGTATAATATCTCCGCATTTCTGCGATTTCCTTCTTCCACAGATCAGTATCTACAGCGAGCAGCTTGTCCAGAACAGCCGGAGTTACTTCGTCTTCGATACCAGTCAGGTTCAGGTCTTCCTTCTTCGGCAGGTAGCCGATTGCAGTTTCAACTGCATCTACAGTGCCTTCGCAACGCTTGATGATCCAGTCGAGGACTCTCATGTTGTCGCCAAAGCCCGGCCACAGGAAGTTGCCTTCTTCGTCCTGCTTGAACCAGTTAACGTTGAAGATCTTCGGAGCCTTGTCGCCCAGGATCTTGCCCATTTCGAGCCAGTGTGCCCAGTAGTCGCCTACATTGTAACCGATGAACGGCTTCATAGCCATCGGGTCATGACGCAGAACGCCAACTGCACCAGTTGCAGCAGCTGTTGTTTCGGAAGAAACAGCAGAACCCATATAAGTGCCGTGTGTCCAGTCGAAAGACTGATATACCAGCGGTGTTGTGGAAGCACGACGACCGCCGAAGATGATTGCAGAGATCGGAACGCCTGCCGGATTGTTAAATTCCGGAGAGATGCACGGGCAGTTTTCAGCCGGTGCAGTAAATCTGGAGTTCGGATGAGCCAGAGTCTTGTTCTTGCCGGTCTTTTCGTCTACTTCAGCAACGAATTCCGGACCATTTACCTTAGAACCCTTCCATTCGGTTGCGTCAACCGGCGGATTCTTATCCAGCTTTTCCCACCAAACTGTGTTGTCTGCATTGTTCAGAGCAACGTTGGTGAAGATGGTGTTCTTGCGTGTGCAAGCCAGTGCGTTCGGGTTGGACTTTTCGTTGGTACCCGGAGCAACACCGAAGAAACCATTTTCCGGATTGATTGCATACAGTCTGCCATCCTTGCCTGGCTTCATCCAAGCGATATCGTCACCAACGGTGAATACCTTGTAGCCAGCCTTCTGATAGCCTTCCGGCGGAATCAGCATAGCCAGGTTGGTCTTACCGCAAGCAGACGGGAATGCAGCAGTGATATAAACAGTTTCACCAGACGGCTTCTGAACGCCCAAGATGAGCATGTGTTCAGCCATCCAGCCTTCGTTCTTACCCTGGAAGGAAGCGATACGCAGAGCGAAGCACTTCTTGCCCAGCAGAACATTACCGCCGTAAGCGGAGTTGATCGACCAGATTGTGTTTTCTTCCGGGAACTGTACGATATAACGGTTTTCCGGATCAACGTCAGCCTTGGAGTGCAGACCACGAACGAAGTCGTTAGAAACATCGCCCAGGTTTTCAAATGCCTGCTTACCCATTCTGGTCATGATGTTCATGTTCAGAACAACATAGATGGAGTCAGTCAGTTCCACGCCAACCTTTGCGAGCGGAGAACCGATCGGACCCATAGAATACGGGATTACATACATGGTTCTGCCCTTCATAACGCCGTCATACAGCGGAACGAGCTTTGCCTTCATTTCGTCCGGAGCCATCCAGTTGTTGGTCGGGCCTGCATCTTCCTTCTTCTTGGTGCAGATGAAAGTTCTGTCTTCTACTCTTGCTACGTCATTCGGCAGCGTTCTGTGATACAGACAGCCCGGCAGCTTTTCCGGATTCAGCTTATACATCTTATCCCGGTTGCCTTCCGGCAGAGAAGTAACTTCTTCTGTCAGTGCATCCAGCTGTTCTTTGGAACCATCGATCCATACGACCTTGTCCGGCTTGGTCAGAGCAACCATTTCGTCAACCCATGCCAGAACATTTTTGTTGTTTGTCAATGCCATCGGTAATACCTCCTAATATATCAATCCACCAGTCAAACCGGCGGGGAGAAGAAAAATTTTCTTCTCCCCTTTATTATAATTCCAACCGGAAATCTTGTCAAGCGGTTTTCGGGAAATTCCATTTGAAATTCAGTCTTTGTTCATGTTTTGCAAACGGCTGTTCTCCGTGGATGAACAATTTCAAAAAAACTGTCGTTTTCCGATTCCCGTTTGATTATCGTACCCAGAATTTCAGATTTTTTGCAATGTCAAAAATTAAAAGGTTGGCTGTTCCAGCGACATGGTCGCATAGGCATTCAAAGAAGCATCCGCCCGAACGCCAGCTGCATACGCATAAGAGCCAGCACAGGCAATCATTGCCCCATTATCTCCGCACAGCGAAAGCGGCGGTACAAACAGCTTGCAACCCTGCTTTTCGCAGGCAGCTGCCATGGCAGAGCGAACGCCACTGTTTGCAGAAACCCCGCCAGCAACGGCAATGGTCTGATAACCCAAATCTTTTGCCGCCTGCATGGTGTGCGTGGTCAGCAGTTCGGAAATGGTTTTCTGTACCGATGCTGCCAAGTCGGCAGTCGGAACGGTCTGCCCCTTTTGGGAGGCATTGTGCAGCAAATTCACAACTGCAGTCTTTAAGCCGGAAAAGCTGAAATCATAGGGATTTCCCTCCACTTTCGGACGGGGCAAGTGAAATGCCTCTGGGTTGCCCTCCTGTGCAGCGTGGTCAATGTGAATGCCACCTGGATACGGAAATCCCATCGCACGGGCTGTTTTATCAAAACATTCACCAGCTGCATCGTCCCGTGTTCTGCCAACAATTCGGAATTGAGTATAGGACAGGACTTCTACAATATGGCTGTGTCCGCCACTTGCCACCAGACAAAGATACGGCGGCTTCAATTCCGGATGAGCAATATAATTCGCTGCGATGTGTCCAGCTAAGTGATGTACGGGAACTAATGGCTTTCCGGTTGCCAGTGCCAAACCTTTGGCAAAGTTCACACCAACCAGCAACGCCCCAATCAAACCTGGAGCATATGTAACCGCAATGCCGTCTAAATCGGCAAGCGTAACCCGTGCATCGTCCAACGCCTTTTGTACTACAGGCAGGACGTTTTCACAGTGCCGCCGAGAGGCGATTTCCGGCACAACACCGCCATATAACTGATGTTCTTTGACCTGTGATGCAACCACATTGGAACGGATTTTGGTGTAATCCTCCGCCACGCTGGCAGCTGTTTCATCACAGGAACTTTCGATTCCTAAAATGAGCATATGTTCTTCTCCTCATCGTTCTGTATAAGAGATTTGATATTCATACAGACGCATTCTTGCATCTGTATGCACTTTTTGCAATAATTGTGGGCTGGGATGATTGACGCAGAGAATTCCAGATACAGAATGCTTGGAAAATCGTTTGCTCTTCTGAAACCAATCCAAATAAGCAGCGAGCTGTGCATAGGCATCCCCATATCCGCCATCTTTCTTCAACTCAATCACATATAAGTTTCCGTCAGCATCTTCACAGAACAAATCCAGCCGACCGATTGGAATGACGTACTGCCTGCCATATTCGCCATTTCGCCGATAAAGATGCAGCTGTTTCCCGAACACTGGAAATCCAGCTTCGATGCGAGCAGTCAATTCTTCTTCCAATATCCATTCACTGGAAAACTGTTCTGCTTTTTCGAGCGGTTCCTTTTGCAGACCTGTTTTGGTTTGCTCTGCTGATTCTGCTGATAAAACAATTGATTGCCGATTTTTCGCCGTTTCTGCCCGCTTGACCAGCGATTTAGAAACCGGATATGCTCCGGATTTGATAAAAGAACGTGCGGCTGTTCCATTGCCCATTGCAAGCAGAACCCGCACATAATTATTCGCTGCACAGGATAAATCCAATTCCTTTTCCAGACAAAATTCCAGCAATTCTTTTGCCTCTGCATATCGTTTTTGCTGATAAAAGCTATATGCCAGATTATTATTTGCAAATGGATAGTCCCATTCCAATTCCAAGCAGTTCCGGTAATAGGCTTCTTCCTGATTCCAGTCTTTTTCTTTCCCATATGCCCAGCCAATTTGAAAATTGATGCAGGCTTTTGTAAATAAACAGGGCTGTTCTTCGATTGTTTCCAGACAGGCGATTTGATTCTTCCAGCGTTTCATCCTGCCATACGTCATTCCAAGCAGTTCATGAGCAATCACAGAATCCGAATGGCTTTGCAAAAAGCCAGTCAGCAGCAAACATTTTTCTTCCTCTGTAGCAACGAAATAATAATCCCGAACCAGTTCGGCATATTCAATGACAAGTTGCTCTGCACCGGACTGTTTCAGCTGCAATACAACCATCTGCCAGAAACCGGGAAATGCATTTTTAAACGGAACGATATAACAATAAGCCAGTTCCTGCAAGTTATACGGTTCTTCTTCTGCATTGCTCTTCATCACAGTTCGAACCAACCGCAAGCTCTTTTCATACTGTCCTTTGAAAAAACAAGCGACTGCCTGAAAATAAGGATTCCCTAGAATCTTTTCTGTATTCCGAAAAAACAACTGCACTGATGTTTCTTTTAGAAAATTTTTTCTATTTTCTGAATATTCCAAATAATCCAGTGTAATCACATCCAATAAAACATTGTTAAACCAAGTGCGAATTTGTTCAATATCCGGATGTGCCTGCATCGTATCCAATTTGTCTGCAACTTCTGTCACCAGCATCTCCGCCGGAAATTCTCGCTTTATAAATTCCTGCAACGCTGCTTCTGTCATAGAATCCCCTTTTTTAGTCAAGTATCCATTCGGGTCATTTCTTGCAAGGCGAGATTCCGGTAAGTCAAATCCTCCCGTGCAGAAAACCCCTGCTTTTCCCAGAATGCATTGCCGCTTTGATTGCGGGAAAATACCACCAATGCCATCTTTGCAATGCGATTTTCTGCACGGCGTTTATTGCTGCCTGCACCAGCTGTGAGCCAATGCCTTGCTTTTGCCGTTCCGGTGCAACTGCGGTATGATAGATGTAGGCTCGTCTGCCGTCACTTCCCACCAAAATCGCCCCAATGATAGCCGTTTCTTCCACGGCAACCAGACAGGTTTCCGGATTTCGCTGCAAAAACCGTTCAATTCCGGAACGGGAATCATCGACATCATTCAACCCCATACCCGAACAGGATTTCCACAGAGCAAAAACAGCATCATAATCTTCTATCTGCATCGTTCGGATTTGCATGGCATTTCCCCTCCTCATTTGCGTGTTTGTATGCTATTTTTCTTAATATTCGTAGTCAATGCACGCCCGTGCTTCCCGAAGCGGCTTGATAAACTGTCCAAAAGCAACATGTGCCGGATGTACCTGATAAGTGTTCAGGTCGTCCATCGTTTCAAAGTCACAAATCAAGGCAAATTCATAGTTGGTCGGGTCTGCGGACGGACTGTTCAGCCGTACTTCCAACTTCTTCAGCTGCGGAATCTGTGCCGGCAGCTGTTCTGCCTTTTCCTTTGCAGCCGCTGCATTTTCCATTGCCGTCTTTCCGTTTGCCTCTGCCTGAAATTTGAACATTACAATATGCTTCATCATAATTATCATCTCATCCTTTTTTATATCATTAAAATTCACTGGTCGATCTGGAAAGCGATTTTCGCAGATAAACCATATCATCTAACAAAACGCCATCTTCTATAATGGGATGGTCATAATGTTCTGAAAAGAAATGTGGAATCCGGCGATACGGCACAAATCCACATTTTTGATAAAACGGGATGGTTTTGGGGCTATCTCCCGTTCCCAGGATCAGCCATTCTGCTGTTCCAGCCAGCTGTTGTTCCAAGAATTGCAAGAATTTGCGTCCATAACCCTTTCCCTGCTCCGAAACGGCAACTGCTAGATTTTTCACTTCCCATTCTGTTTCAGAAACCCGTAAAATCACGCAAACTGCAATGGGATTGCCTGCTTTTTGCATCACATAAAGTGTTCCCTGCTCCAGATAGCGGTCAATCATGGATTCCTGTTCATCACCCAGCAGCAACAAGGGCAAGTATTGCTTTTTCTGTTCTGAAACTTGTTGTATCTCAATCAATTTAGCACCTGCTCTCTCTGAAAAATAACCGTTCGGTATCTTTTTATTGTATCGCAGTGTCCTGCATTTGTCAACCGTCTTTTCTCGTTCTTTGCGTTTTGAAAAGAAATATGCAATTTAATTTTACCATAGATTTTAAATTTTGTATCGTTTTTTTTTTGAAACAGTGTTATACTAAAATGATACTGGGTGTTTCTGCTGTAAAAAAACAGATAGCCCCATCATCAAACCAGTTCGCTCAGCAACCCAAGCGAACCAATATGGAGGAAATTATGCGACTATTAGCAATTGACGGAAACAGTATTATGAACCGTGCCTTTTATGGCATTCGCCTGCTTTCCAACCACAAGGGAATTTATACGAATGCGATTTTTGGCTTTATGAATATTTATTTAAAGCACGTCACCGCATTACAACCGGATGCCATTGCCGTTGCATTCGATGTTCACACACCAACCTTCCGCCATCAGAAAGTATCATCCTACAAAGCAAACCGGAAAGGTATGCCGGAAGAACTGGCAATGCAGATGCCGTATCTGAAAAAACTGCTGACCCTGCTGGGTGTGCAGATTGTGGAATGTCCTGGCTATGAAGCGGACGATGTTCTCGGCACACTCGCTCATGCAATGGAAGAACAGGGAAACGACTGCACCATTCTCAGCGGTGATCGGGATACTTTACAGCTCATCACCGACCATGTGACCGTTCGACTGGTTACCAATCGGGAAGATATTGATTACACCGTACAGCGGTTTCGGGAGGAATACGGCTTTTATCCCATCTCTATGATTGATTTGAAGGCACTCATGGGCGATGCCTCCGATAATATCTCTGGGGTTTCCGGAATTGGTCCGAAAACTGCGTCTACGCTGATTCGCAGTTGGGGCACTGTGGAAAACGTCTATGACCACATTCATCAACTGAACGTCAGCAAAATGGCAATTCAAAAACTGATTGCCGGACAGGAATCTGCAATGGAAAGCAAATGGCTGGCAACGATTGTAAAAGATGCCCCCGTTCCGACAGAATTGCAACACTATCTGCCAAAGCCGATTCATGCCAGAGAAGTGCGAGATTTGCTGATGGAACTGGAAATGGTGAAGTTACTGGATAAATTGCATCTGGAAGCAGCTGCTGACCAGTTGGAAGAAGAACCGCTCTCCTGTGCCATAACGCCATCCATTGCCATTCAACAACAGCCACTGACAGATGCCCTGTTTCAACAGTGGAAAACCGACCTGCCGACGCTCTGCTATGAACTGAACCTTCCGGAACATCGCCTGCAAGTTCTACAGGAACAGACCATCTATGAAACCACAGATGAAGCTTTGATTGTTGCATTTTTGGGCAGTGTCATTCCAAAGCGAACCTTTGGTGCAAAGCCACACTATCGCTACATGATGCAACAAGGAGCAGCCCTGAACAATCTCGTTGCAGATGGTGAAATTGCTGCCTATCTGCTGAACCCGGCTTCTTCTGAATATACAGTTGCCCGTCTGAGTGTCACCTACCACGTTCTCTATGATACAGCTCTGGAAGATTTGGCGGCATTGGTTGCCCTGCCGGCACTCTGCGATGCGATGGAACAGGAAATTCAGGAACAGAACATGACCGATTTGTATCAAATGGAACTGGAATTGACCCGTGTTCTGGCAGAAATGGAACAAGATGGTGTTTTGGTTGATGTAGACGGGCTGGAAACATTCGGCAAATACCTCAGCGAACAGATGGAAGAATTACAGCAAATGGTCTATGATGAAGCTGGACATTCTTTCAAAATCGGCTCTCCGAAACAACTCGGAGATGTGCTTTTCGGCGAACAAAAATTGCCGCATGGCAAAAAGACCAAGACGGGTTACTCCACCAATGCAGAAATTTTGGAATCCCTGCGAGGAGAATACCCGATTGTCGACCACGTTTTGAAGTGGCGGCAGGTTTCCAAGTTGAAATCGACGTACATTGACGGTTTAAAGAAAACAATTGCCGCAGATGGCAGAATCCACACTTGTTTCAAACAGACAGAAACCCGAACCGGCAGAATCTCTTCCATTGAACCAAATATGCAGAATATTCCAGTTCGGACAGAACTCGGCAGCAATATGCGGAAGTTCTTCGTTGCTGGTGCTGGCAATGTCCTGTTGGATGCCGATTACAGCCAGATTGAATTGCGAATTTTGGCGAATCTCTGCGGTGACACTGCTATGCAAGAGGCATTCTTACACGGTGCAGATATTCACACGGCAACCGCTGCACAGGTCTTTGATTTGCCGCCGGAAATGGTCACAGATTCCATGCGGAGTGCTGCAAAAGCGGTAAACTTCGGCATTATTTACGGCATTGGTGCATTCTCGCTTTCCAAGGATATTCACGTTTCCGTCGCACAGGCAGACCAGTATATCAAAAATTATCTTGCTCGTTACCCACGTGTTGCAGCATTCATGGAGGAAATCGTAGAACACGCCAAAGAACTGGGCTATGTCAGCACCTATTTCAAGCGGAGAAGACCTGTTCCGGAACTCCGGCAGTCCAACAAAATGATTCAGGCATCTGGAAAACGTATTGCCATGAATACCCCGATTCAGGGAACAGCTGCTGACATCATTAAAATTGCTATGATTCACGTTTCCAATCGGTTGCAGGAAGAATGCCCAGCTGCAAAGCTGATTTTACAGGTACACGATGAACTGATTGTGGAAGTTCCCGAACAGCAGGCAGACCTTGCTGCACAGATTCTGAAAGAAGAAATGGAACACGTTGTGCAGTTTGCCGTTCCGCTGACCGTGGAAGTAAAGAAGGGAAAAAGCTGGTATGATGCAAAAGGTTAAGATTCTCCCGTTCTCGCAGGAGCAGCTGCCCGCAGCGGCTGCCCTTGCACAGCGTTGTTTCCCTGACCCATGGTCACTTGCCCTGTTTGAGGCTGCCTTTTCGCAGCCAGACACCACCCTCTTTGCTGCAATGGCAGGCGATACGCTGGCAGGCTACTTGATTTTACAGCGGCTCGGCGATGAAGAAAGTGTAGATGATATTGCGGTTGCTCCGGAATTTCGGCGACAGGGAATCGCTCAACAGCTGCTGGAAACGGCACACGCTCAATTTCCAGCTTGTCCGTTTCTGCTGGAAGTGCGGGAACACAACACCGCTGCTCTCGCCCTCTATCAAAAGCTAGGCTATCAGCAGGTTGGTTTCCGGAAACGCTATTATACCAATCCGAACGAAGGTGCGGTACTGATGACCCGACCCCCACAATAAAAGGAGGAACTCCATGCAACAAACCATCAAACTGGGAAATTTGACGCTGCCCCGTACCGCTGGACTTGCCCCTATGGCTGGCGTTGCCGATCGGGCTTACCGGATTCTCTGCAAGGAACATCAAGCTGCCCTACTGGTCAGCGAGATGATTTCTGCAAAAGGGCTTTGCTACGGCGACCCGAAAACTGCTCAGTTCTGCACGATTACAGATGCAGAACGCCCGATGGGCTTGCAGCTGTTCGGCAGCGAACCGGATTTCATGGCAAAAGCAGTTCAAATTGTCCTGCCCTATCAGCCGGACTGGATTGATATTAACATGGGTTGTCCGGTTCATAAAGTCATTACAACCGGCTCTGGTTCGGCATTGATGCAAAAGCCAGACCTCGCAGCGGATTTGGTACGGGCAGCGGTTTCGGTTTCCCCCGTTCCCATTACCGTCAAGTTCCGGGCTGGCTGGGATGACAACGACCGCAATGCGGTTTCCTTCGCCAAAAAAATGGAACAAGCTGGAGCGGCAGCAGTTGCCGTTCATGGCAGAACCAAAGCACAGCTTTACTCCGGCAAAGCAGACTGGGAAATCATCCGGCAAGTGAAAGAATCGGTTTCCATTCCGGTTTTCGGAAACGGGGATGTGACCGATGCGGAAAGCTGCTTGAAGATGTATGAACAAACAGGCTGCGATTTGGTGCTAGTCGGCAGGGGCAGCTATGGAAACCCGTTTATTTTTTCTGAAATTGCAGCGGCAATGGCTGGAACGCCTTACCAAAAGCCGACCCTCTCTGAAAAAATGGACACCATGCTCTATCATATCCGCCTGATTTTGCAACTTGCCGATGGAAAGCCACCGGAACTTGCCATTCGAGAGGCTCGCAAACACGCTGCTTGGTATATCAGCGGTTTACATGGAGCAGCTGCTTTTCGGGCAAGATGTTATCAGCTGCAATCTTATGCAGAGGCGGAACAGCTGGCGGCAGATGTCAAGGAGGCGAATCCAGAGTGAAACGCTACCCATCCAAACCAAAGCCAATGCCAACATCCACTTCTTTTGATATTCGCCCCCGTCATGTTGTCACCATTGACTTGCACGGGCTTTCTGTTGCAGAGGCACGGGCAAAGCTGAAACAAGTCTTGGAACACTGCCCGAAAACCGTCACAGAAGTGGAAGTGATTCACGGTTATCACAGTGGGCAAGCCCTGCAAAAACTGGTGCGAAAAGATTTCAAACACGCTCGGATTGCTTCCCGTAGTTTCGGGCTGCAAAACGGCATTACCAACTACATCTTAAAGTGAGGGATTGATGATGACCCTATCCATTCGGACGCTACTCTATGATGTTCTGCTGCTGTTGGAACTTGGCTTGTTCTTCCTATTTTTTGCACCGCTCTTTCTGCGGATTTTCAACGCTGGAAATCTGTTCGGCATGGCGGTTTCAGCAATTTGTTTTCTACTGACGCTCTTTCACCGCCCTTTCGGGCAGCTGCTTTCCCGTATCTGGGGCAACTTCTGCGGAAAGTGCGTGTTGAGCATTCTTGCCCTGCTCCTAACCGCTGGCATTGCATTTGCTGGATTCTGTTCCGTCAAGATGGTGCAATATTATCAGAATCCCCCACAAACGCCCTGCACTGTGGTTGTTTTAGGCTGCAAAGTCAAGGGGACTGTTCCCAGTCTGATGCTGCAACGGCGACTAGAGGCAGCAAAGGACTACTTACAACAGCACCCGGAAGTTTCCTGTATTGTTTCCGGTGGAAAGGGAACGGGCGAGGACATCTCCGAAGCACAGGCGATGAAAACCTACCTGACCGCTGCCGGCATTGCAGCAGACCGGATTCTCATGGAAGACCGTTCCACCGATACCCATGAAAACTTGTTATTCAGCAAGCAGATTCTGGAGCAACAGGGGCTGCCCAACCGGATTACCATTCTCACGGATGGCTTTCATCAATACCGTGCCCATCGCATGGCGACAGAACTGGGGCTGGAAAGCTGGTCGGTCAGCGGCAAAACCAGACGCATTCTCATCCCAACTTACTGGGTACGGGAATGGATGGCATTATTCGAGCAATTTCTCGGCATGGCGTAAAAATTCCTATATTTTTATGCGTTTCATTCTGGGCATTTGGTAAAAATCAAGTAAAAAGTAACATTCCACCCTTGCTATTCGAGCAAAACTTTGCTATAATAGAAAGGGTGTTGTCAACACCAATCAAAAATAGTTTGGAGGAATCAGTGATGCGAGCGGATCCTTATCCCCGACGATGGATGCAAGATCAAAAATAAGATTGCAAAGGAGAAGCCGCATCTTTTCAACGGTTCTGCCTTTGCGGAAAGGCGGAATCGTTTTGATTTCTTACTATAAAACCGTACAAAATCATCTGGTAGAATGCAGTACGCCAGAGCCTGGCAGCTGGGTTTCTGTCGTTGACCCAACGGCACAGGAACGAAAAATGCTGATTGAAGAATTTGGTCTGGACAGCGACTTCATCAAGTCTGCACTCGATGAAGAAGAATCCTCCCGTGTGGAACGAGAAGACACCCAGACCCTGATTATCATTGACACCGCTGTTTCAGAGATTGAAAAAAATGATACACTGGTGTTCTACACCATGCCAATGAGCATTATCATCAAAGACCAGTTGGTTTTTACGATTTCTCTGCGAAACAACAAGGTGATTGAAGACCTGATCGACGGACGGCTTCGGAATATTCAGACCAGTTTCCGGACACAATTCGTCTTGCGGCTGATCATGCAGCTGACTTCTACTTATCTGGTCTATCTGAAACAAATCGACAAGGCTTCCAACACCTTGGAACGGGAACTGCGAAAGGCAGTCAAGAACAAACAGCTGCTGCAAATGATGGAGCTGGAAAAATCTCTGGTCTATTTTTCCACCTCTCTCAAATCCAATGATGCAACCATGAATAAAATTCTGCGTGGGAAACTGATGAAACTCTATGAGGACGACCAAGACTTATTGGAAGATGTTCTGATTGAGTTAAAACAGGCGGAAGAAATGGCAAGCATTTATTCCAGCATTCTTGCCAACATGGTGGATGCGTGCAGTTCGGTCATCTCTAACAATGTCAACATCGTAATGTGGCAATTGACCATTGTCACCATCATTCTGGCAATCCCAACGATGGTATTTAGCTTTTACGGGATGAATACGCTGGACTTGCCGTTTGCGGAACATACGTGGTTTCCAACTGTCGTTTCAATTGTGGCAACCCTGCTCACAGCATTGATTTTGCTGAAGTACAAGAAAAAATAAAAAAGCAGACCCTCGTCCCAATAGACGGCGGTCTGCTTTCCCCATACACAGAAGAGATGGTTATACTTTCGGTTCTTCTTTTTGTTCCGGAGATACCTGCAAGGCGATTTTTGTAACAGATTGGTTGTCGGTTTCCAGAACCTGAAACTGAAATGTTCCAACTTGAACCGTTTCGCCCACTTCCGGAATATGTCCCAACAGTTCTGTGACCCATCCGCCGACGGAGGTTGACGCTGCCTCTGGCATCTGGGACGGAATATCTTCTTCATCCAATGCATCCCGCATATCACTGATGCTGAATGTTCCTACAATCGTATAGCAATGCGGAGCGGTACGGACAAATTCATGAACGATTTCATCGCTTTCATCGTAGATGTCCCCAACCAGTTCTTCAATGATGTCTTCAAGGGTTACAATGCCCTTTGTTCCGCCGTATTGGTCAACAACCACTGCCATATGCGTCTTGGAACGCTGCATTTCTTTCAGGCTGTCGCTGATGGCTTTTGTCGCCGGAATATAAATGACATCCTGCAAGATTTCAGAAACAGAATGGAACATACCATGCTCCAACCGGAAAAAGTCCCGACTGGTAATCATGCCAATGATGTTATCCATGCTCTTTTCATAGACTGGGAATCGGGAAAAATGGCTGTGCAGGAACATTTCACAGATTTCATCGGTGGTCGCTTCGCTGGAAACGCCAACAATTTTCACTCTTGGAATCAAAATGTCGTTGACGGTAGTTTCATCAAACTGCAATGCAGACAAAACCAAATCGCTCTCCTGCTCTTCCAACACACCCTCTTCTTCGATTTCATCAATGATGTACTTCAATTCGTCCTCGGTCACGCTGGGAGCTTCTGTTTTCGGCTTCAATGCCCGGGATAATAAATCGAAGATTTTCACAAACGGTGTCATGATGATAGTAAATGCAGAAAGTGCAGATGCCACAGACAACGCCAATTTCTCCGCATGGGATTTTGCATAGGATTTCGGAAGCACTTCCCCGAATATCAAAACCAGAATGGTCATGGCAACGGTGGAAACTGCTGGACCAGCACTGCCGACCCACTGGGTAAAGACAACCGTCGCCAGAGAAGATGCTCCAATGTTTACAATGTTGTTCCCGACCAAAATAGCCGTCAGGGAATCTTCATAGTGTTCGGCAATATGCAGGGCTTTCAATGCCCGTTTATCTCCTTGGTCTGCCATAGATTTCAGGCGAATTTTGTTGACACTTGCAAACGCTGTTTCTGAACTGGAAAACAACGCAGAAAGCACAATACAGATGATAATGATGACAATCATTCAAGTTCCTCCATGTTTTTGATAAAATGTATGACATTATCGTACCATATTTTTTGGAAATTGGCAAGTTAAATTCAAGAAAAATAAAAATTTTTTAGGAAGGTGTGCGTGATTTTATGAATCAACTGATTTTATGGGTGGTCAAGCATCTGCCAAAACCTCTTCAAAATATCTATTTTAAATATGAGAAAGGCTTGCTATACTGCTTTTATGGGGCTTTGACAACTTTAGTTTCCATGATTACCAAACTTGTCCCCATGTATTTTCTGGGTGAGGGCAAGCTTTCCGTTACGTTCTGCACGGTGTTCTCTTGGATTTGTGCAGTGACGTTTGCATTTTTCACCAATAAGAAATATGTATTCCAAAGTGAAACCCACACCAAAAAAGCCTTCTGGACAGAATTCATCTCGTTCTACTCCGCAAGAGGGGCTTCTCTTTTCTTAGACTGGGGCATCAGTGTACTGGGAATCAGTATTCTGGGCTGGAATAAATATCTGGTCACCATCGCCGCACAGGTAATTATTTTGTTGGTGAACTATGCCTTCAGCAAATTGTTCGTATTCAAAAATCGAGAAAATCCAACCGATGCGGCAGAATCCAAATAACTGCCCATCAATGGAATTTCTCCAACAGGAAAGGATGTCAAATCATGAACCTACGACCCGGAAAATCCATGCTTTCTATTCTGTTGGCTGGTATTCTGACACTGTCAGCACTATCAGGATGCAGCGACAAACAGGAATCCAGCAGTTCTGCTTCCTCTGCTGCACAGACGACCACAACAGCAACAGAGGCAGAAACAGAAGCAACCGCAGATGCAGAAACCACTGCTCCGGAAACAACCGAAGCAACAGAATCAACCACGACCCACATCAGCCCAACAGAAACGGTTTCCAGCACGCTGGGTGCAGAACTGGACGATTTAAATGTCCTGTTAGACCGAGATGCAGACAACACCTATAAAGCCAAACTGAAGAACTTCGTACAGGATGGCGATGTCATTCAATCCTTTACTTTTATCTTCTACGCTCCGGATGGTGTTTCCAACATGGGCACATATAAAGGCGGATGCGGGATCTCTGTCAAGGCAGATAGTGCCACAGCAACCGATAAAAACTGGTATCAGTCCGATGACTTTGAACAGAATGTCAACGGTGCTTATGCAGAAATCACTTGGAATGTTCCAACAGATGTTGCAGCAGATGTTGACGCAAGCGGCGATGTCCTCATTGGTTACTGGTGGAGCGATTTGCAGCAACTGAAGCTGAGCAGCATTGTCTGCACGTATACTCGCACCGCAGAAGTTCCCGTGGATGGCACTTCAGAAAGCAGTCCAGCTGCTACACTGGATTACAGCAGCGACACTGACAAGCAAGTAAAACTGCCGCTCTCTGATTTCATCGACAAGGACGACTGCCTGCAAACCGTCACCTTTAACATCAGCAGCAGCGGTTCGCTCGGAAAATTCACGGGTGCATTTGGTGTTTCGCTGACAAGCGGATGCGATGCGGAAACCGATAAAAACTGGTATCAGACCGGAAATATTGTCACCTTTACGCAGAATTCTTCTGTTTCTCTGACGTGGATCGTTCCGGAATCCATTCAGGATTACATCGACCCAACGGGTGATTTGATGCTGGGCTACTGGTGGAGCGACCAGGCAACCGTTACACTGAACAAGGTTTCTGTTCGATACAGCAACGCCACCGGAACAGTGAAAAAATCTGACACTAAAAAGAAGGAAGAAGCACAGACAGCCGTCAAAAATGAAGGGGCTGCTGCGGTTTCCTCTGAAGAAGTCAATCAAATGAGTTCCTCGGAAATTGTAGCAGATATGAAAGTAGGCTGGAATCTCGGCAACACGCTGGACAGCTACGACACCAGTTCCAGCGACAACGAAACCGGCTGGGGCAACCCGAAAACCACAAAAGCAATGATTGACACCGTAAAAGATGCTGGATTCAATGCCGTTCGGATTCCGGTCACCTGGGGCGAACACCTCTCCGCTGATAACACCATTGATGCGGATTACCTGAATCGGGTGCAGGAAATTGTCGATTATGCAATAGATGATAATTTATATGTTATTCTGAATGTCCATCATGATGATGCTTTGTGGCTGCATCCGACTTACAGCGAACAGGCTGCTGTTACCGAAAAGCTTACTTCCATCTGGAAACAACTCTGCGAACGGTTCGGCGACTACGACCACCATCTTGTATTTGAGGGCATGAATGAACCTCGTGTCATTGGCTCTGCAACGGAATGGAGCGGCGGCACACCGGAAGAACGAGATGTCATCAATCAGCTTTATCAGGCATTTGTAGACACGGTTCGGGCAACAGGCGGCTTGAATGCAGACCGAACCCTGATTATCAGTTCTCATGCACAGTCCATCACCAAAGAGGCGGTCAGTGCTGTCAAGATTCCAGATGATGCACACATTGCCGTTTCCATTCACAGCTATGCTCCATGGGATTTCTGCGGAACAGATGATACCCGTTCCGACTGGGGCAGCGATGCCGACAAGCAGGAACTGGACACCAATTTTCAGTATCTGGAAGATACCTTTATCAGCAAGGGCGTTCCCGTTTTGCTGGATGAATTCGGTGCAGTCAACAAAAACAATACCAGCATACGGGCACAGTACTATGCATATTATGTAAAGAGTGCCAAAGCACACGGCATTACTTGCTTTGTCTGGGACAACGGTACAGAAAGCGAATTTGGCTTGCTGAACCGGAAAGATTTGACTTGGTATGCACCGTCTATCATTGATGCGATGATGCAGGCACTGCAAGCATAATTAGAAATGTTCACAAAAAAGTTTGCGGATTGTTGTGAAAAACGTAGATTTTTTGGAAAACTTTCAAATAAAATCTGCAATTCCGTGTGAAATATGGTATAATAAGAAAATAGAAAAAACGGCAGAAGGAGGCCATTGAACAATGAGCAATCGAATTATTACAATTGAAAGAGAATATGCAAGCGGCGGTCGAGAAGTTGGCGAACTGGTTGCAAAACAACTCGGGATTCCATTCTACAACCGTGAAATTTTAGAGATGGCGTCAGAACGCTGCGGCGTATCGGTGGATTATCTGGCAAGTGCAGAAGAAGCTGCACCAAAGAGCTTTTTGTATACGCTGATGCTTTCCTCGAACCCAACCCGTTCGATTCAGGAAAATCTGCCATTGTCGGATAAGGTTTATATCATTGAAACCAACATCATCAAGGAACTGGCAGAAAAGAGTGACTGCGTCATCGTTGGTCGTTGTGCCAGCTACATTCTGCGGGATATGGAACATATGATGAGTGCCTTCGTCTATGCTGACCAGGAATCCCGTGTAAATCGGGCAGTTTCAGAATACTCGGTTGACCCAAGACGTGCAGAAGCAACCCTGCGGAAGTCTGACCGACGGAGAGAAACTTTCTACAGCATTAACACCGGCGGAAACTGGTATGACAAGGAAAACTACACACTCTGCCTGAACAGTGGTGCACTGGGTATTCCGCTCTGTGCAGACATCATTGTATCCGCTGCACAAAAGACGATTTTTGCATAAATCACGTTTCAACGACAACCAAAACCGCCCTGCCGAATTCCACTAATCGAATTCGGCAGGGCGGTTTCTATCTTCTCTCTGAACCTGCTTTTCCACAAAAGGCAGGTTATTTTTTCTTTTTCGGTGGCTGCGGCGGCTGTTTTTTCACTTCTTCCTTGTTGGAAAAAACGGCTTCCAACACTTTTCCGTAAAAATTCGCTGGGTTTCGCATAATCTGCGTGCCCAGATATTTTGCCTGCTTCATGTCCGGTGCATAGAGTTTCAAGTCCATTAAGTCGCTCTGTAAATCCAAATACCGCACCTGTACATGATAGCCCTTTTTCAATGGCAAATAGGAGATTTTGACTTCCTCCCGCCGTTTTTCCCGAATGAAATATTGCTTTGCCTCGCTGATAATTTTATCCCGATATGGCTTTGCAACGTATTCTTTCAGTTCCTTGGCACATTCTTCTCCAACTTTCGTCAGGGAATACCAGTCTTGTCCGTTTTCGTCCTGCTTTAGTTGGAGAGAACCATTTTTTTGCAGGTAAGTAATCGATTCCTGATAGAAAAAATAGTTGATGATTTCCGTTTCTACGGCAATCTCATAAAGCTGTGTCGGGGTAACGGGTTTCTTTAAGTGGTCTAATAAACAGCAAATCAGAATGTTCGCCATATGGGTGTCCATGAGTGGCGGTGTTGCAATCTGCGACATTTTCATTAAGTTTTCGTCCTGCATCTCGATTCCCTCCAATCCATGCGGTTTTTAAAAGTGCGGATAATCCATCATATGGGACAGCAATGCAAGATTGACGGCTGCCTCTACGCACGGCACAGCTCTCGGTACAATACACGGATCATGTCTGCCGTGAATCTGTAAGATTTCATTTGTGCCTGCCCGGAAATCAACGGTTTCCTGCGGCTTTGCAATCGAAGCAGTCGGCTTGATGGCAACTCGCAGAATAATCGGCATTCCAGAAGAAATTCCGCCTAAAATTCCGCCATGGTGGTTGGTCTTTGTCTTAACATGCCCGTTTTCATCCATATAGAATGGGTCATTGTTCTGGCTGCCCACCATCTCTGCAACCTGAAAACCAGCACCAAATTCCAAGCCCTTTACAGCTGGAATGCCGAAAATCAGCTGTGCAATGGTGTTTTCCAATCCCTGAAACATCGGGGAACCAACGCCAGCCGGCATATTGACAACCGCACATTCAATCAGACCACCCAACGATTCACCGCCCTTGCCAGCGTTGCGGATGTCCTCCTGCATGATTTCACCTTGTGCATCGTTGATGACTGCAAATGGCTTTTCCCGTACTGCCAAAATATCGGCTCTGGAAACGTCTGTTTCTGAAAATGCATCATCTTCCACGCCGTGAATGGCTGCAATATGAGCACCGGTATAAATGCCACGCCGTTCCAGAATCTGCCCACAGATTGCCCCTGCAAAGCACAGCGGTGCGGTCAGTCTGCCGGAGAAATGACCGCCGCCCCGAACATCCTGAAAGCCACGATACCGCATTGCTCCGGTATAATCGGCATGACCCGGACGAGGCAGCCGTTCGAGGTTGCTGTAATCCTTTGAGCGGGTATCCGTATTCTGAATGATGGCACAAAGTGGAACGCCCGTTGTCCGATTGTTCAACATACCGGACTGCACCTGTGGCAGATCCTTTTCACTTCTTGGGGTGGTCGTACCGTCCTTTTTCGGTGCACGTCTTGCCATAAATTGCAGCACCTTTTCCATATCAATATATTCTCCCGGCGGTAAATTATCCATCACCACGCCGATAGACGTGCCGTGCGATTCCCCAAAAATAGAAATGGAAATCCGGTTATTCCAAAACGATGACATGGGCATTTCCTCCTAATCGATTATAATCTTCATAAAACTGCGGATAAGATTTTTCAATACATTCTCCGCCTTGAATCACCACCGGAGCGGTGCAGCGTGTTGCTGCAATTGCAGCACACATTGCAATGCGGTGGTCGCCATAACTGTCAACTTTTCCGCCGTGCAGCCGTTCTACTGGCTGAATGCGTAAGCCATCCTCTAAAATCGTAACTTGTCCGCCCAGCCGATTCAATAAATCTGCGGTCGCCTGCAAGCGGTCACTCTCTTTGATTTTCAGACGGGCTGCTCCGTGAATTTCAGACGGATGTGTTCCAAATGTTGCCAAAACTGCCAGAATTGGCACTAAGTCCGGAATATCTGCTGCATCCAATGTAAAGCACGCCGGCTTGTGATTATTTCTATTATAACACATTTTTTCTGCAATTTCAATGATGATTTTATCACCCTGCACGCTATCCGGATTTAAGTTGGTCATTGTAATCTGGTTGCCGATGGCGTTCGCCACTACAAAAAAGGCAGCCTGCGAATAATCGCCCTCCACCGTTCCGCTGCAAGCGTGGGCATGCTGTCCGCCAGGGACAAAATAACCCTGCTCTGTTTCTCTTACCACAAATCCAAACTGCTGCATGCATGCAATCGTCATATCCACATAGGGTTTCGACTGCAACGGGGAAAGCATGACAATTTCCGAATCCCCTTTCAACAGCGGCAATGCAAACAGCAGACCCGTGATATACTGCGAGGAAACATCGCCCTCTAAATAATACGTTCCGCTTTGCAGCTGTCCGTGAATCGTGAACGGCATGGTGTTCTGATAATCAAAAGTAATGCCATTCTTGGAAAGTTCCCGTACATAGGCAGTAATTGGACGCTGCGGCAGTCTGCCTTGTCCGTGGAATGTTGCATGAACGCCCAGAGCGGCTGCAACTGGAATCAAAAACCGCAGGGTTGAACCGCTTTCGCAGCAGTTCATTTCTGCTGTCTGTGTTGTAGCAACCTGATTGATTCCCGTTACGGTAATCGTACTTCCATTCGTTTCAAAGTCTGCCCCCAAAGCCGACAGAGCTTCCATGGTCGCTGTAATATCCTTGGAGAAGCTGACGTGTTCAATCACAGATGTTCCCTCTGCCAAAGCAGCACAAATCAACATGCGGTGTGTCATGCTTTTGGATGCTGGAATGGAAACCGTTCCACTCAAAGTGCGTGGTTCTACTTGAATATTCATGCCTGTTCCTCCATCCATGCAGCGAACTCTGAAATAGAGGCAGTCCGAATTTCTGCCTTGCCCGGTGTTTCGCAAACAATATACCGCAGCTGGTTGCCTGCCCGCTTTTTATCGACACCGCAGAACGGCAGCAAATCCGAAATTGGAACAGGAACAGAAGTCGGCAAATGATACGCCTGCAAGCACGCTTTCAGAGCAGCAGTCTGTTCCGGTGTGCAAGTCTTTTCTGCAATCAGGCACATTCCAATGGCAACCGCACTGCCGTGAGAATAGATTTCATAATGATAATAGCCCTCAATGGCATGGCCGAGGGTATGTCCGTAGTTTAAAATCATCCGTTCGCCAGTGTCAAATTCATCTGCCTCTACAACGTCCCGTTTAATCGAAATGCAGGTGCAAATTACATCTTCCAAAACGGAGAAAATCGTTTCCTGATTGTGTGCTGCCAGCAGTTCAAACAGTTTTGCATCCCGAATCATGCCGTATTTCACAACTTCTCCCATTCCATCGGAGAATGTCGCATTCGGCAATGTCCGCAGGGTATCCGGGTCACACAGTACGCAAACTGGCTGCTTAAACGCACCAACCAGATTCTTTCCGCCTTTCAGGTCGATGGCAGTCTTTCCGCCCACAGAAGAATCCACCTGTGCCAGCAATGTGGTTGGAATCTGAATAAAGTCCATGCCACGGAGATAGGTCGCTGCTGCAAAACCAGCAAGATCGCCGACAACGCCGCCGCCTAAAGCAACAATGGCATCTGTACGGGTAAACTGCTTTTCACACAGGAAATCATAGACTTGCAGCAAGGTTTCCGCACACTTCGAGGCTTCGCCGTGTGGGAATACAAAGATTTCCACCCGAAATCCAGCGTTCCGGAGAGCAGAAACAACTGCCGCTCCATAAAGGCTTTCTACGGTATCATCGGTAATGACAGCAAGAGCTGCTGCTTTGGTTGCGGTTCGAATATACGTTCCGCATTCTGCAAGCAATCCGTGCTGCACATAGATTGGATAAGTATGACTAGCGTGTACGGTAATTGTTTTCATGTTCTCTCTCTTTTCTGCACTGTTGTAAGCACTTATTTTTCTTTTATTATACCGTTTTTCTGTGGTTCTGTCAACAGAAAAAGGCTGACAGAACCATGCTTTTCTCTGCCAGCCTTTGATATTTTTTGTTTTTTACAATGCAATGTTATTCTGCATCGCTGCTTTCTGCATACTTTGCGGAAAGTTCAGAAATCGTTCCATCTTCCATCATCTTATCCAAAGACTTATTGATTTTATCCAGCAGTTCGGTATTGCCCTTCTTGACCGCAATGCCGTATTCTTCGGCTTCAAATGCATCGTTGTCTTCTACGATCTTCAGACCTTCATTGTCCTCGACATACTTTTCAGCGGTTGCAGAGTCGATAACAACCACGTCACACTTGCCATTTACCAATTCCATGATGGCTTCTGTACCCTTCTTGAACGATTCGTACTTGTATCCCATTTCATTGACGCAAGTTTCACCGGTAAAGCCCTGCAAAACAACAATCTTCTTATCTGCCATATCAGAAGCCTTCTGAATGTCAGAATCTTCCTTGACGATCATAACCTGCTTTGCGGTGTAATACGGTTTTGAGAAATCAACTGCATCTTTCTTTTCATCGGTGATGGTCATACCAGCGATGACTGCATCCACCTGACCATTTTCCAGTGCCAGCAGCAGGGAATCAAATTCCATGTTTTCAATCTTTGCTTCCATGCCGTTATCTTCGCCAATCTGCTTTGCAATTGCCATATCAATGCCGTCAAATTCTCCAATAACACCCTTTGCGGTTACATATTCAAACGGCGGAAATTCTGCGTTTGTACCAAATGTAATCGTGCTATCATCCTTTTTGCTGTCGCCGCCGCAAGCGGTGCAGAGTGCCATCATCAAAATGGCTGCCAACATCAGCGATACTACTTTTGTAAACTTCTTCATGATTTTCAATCTCCTTTTTCCTATTTAAAGAACCTTGCTCAAAAATTGCTTGGTTCTTTCATTCTGTGGGTTGCCGAATACATCCTCCGGCTTTCCGCTTTCCATGACAATCCCCTGATCCATGAACAGAACCCGAGTTGCCACCTCTCTTGCAAAGCCCATTTCGTGTGTAACCACAACCATGGTCATACCGGATTTTGCAAGGTCTTTCATAACATCCAATACTTCGCCGACCATTTCCGGATCAAGAGCAGAAGTTGGTTCATCGAACAGCATGATTTCCGGATTCATTTCCAGTGCTCTTGCAATCGCAATTCGCTGCTTCTGACCGCCGGAAAGCTGATTCGGATAGGATTCTGCCTTTTCTGCCAGACCAACCCGTTTCAACAGCTCTTTGCCCTTTTCCACAGCCTGTTCCTTGGTCATCTTTTTCAACAGAACCGGTGCTAACGTCAGATTCTCCATGACTGTCAGATGCGGAAACAAATTAAACTGCTGGAACACCATGCCCATTTTCTGCCGAATGCGGTTGACATCCACTTTCGGGGCGTTAATTTGTTCGTCATCGACAAAAATTTTTCCCTCTGTCGGCGTTTCCAACAAATTCAGGCAGCGTAAAAAGGTGCTTTTTCCCGAACCGGATGGGCCAATGACTGCAACCACTTCGCCCTCCTGAATATTCTCAGTAATGCCCTTCAGAACTTTTAAATCTCCAAAGTACTTGTGCAAATTTTCTACATGAATCACAGTTGTTGCCCCCTCCTTATCGAACTTCTGATTTTCTAAGCCGCTTTTCGAGTCTGCCCAGTGCCAGCGTCAGCAGCTTAATGATTACAAAATAAATGATTGCTGTTCCAATCAACGGCATAAAGGCTTCATATGTAGAGGTCTTGATGAAGTCGCCGGCTTTCTGAATGTCTACCAAGCCAACATAACCAACAATCGCCGTTTCCTTGATCAAGGTGATAAATTCGTTGCAGAGTGCTGGGAAAATATTCTTTGCAGCCTGCGGAACGACAATCCGAATCATGGTTTGTCTGCCGTTTAAGCCCAGCGAACGACCTGCTTCTGTCTGTCCCTTGTCCACAGAGAGGATTCCTGCCCGAATGATTTCGGATACATACGCACCAGAATTGATCCCGAATGCAATCGCAGCAATCACCCACTTTGGCCAGTGCACGGAAGCAAAGATGACAAAGTAAATAATCATCAGCTGTGTAACGGTTGGCGTTCCCCGAATGATGTCGGTATAAACCTTTCCAATCAGTCGGATGCCCTTTTTGTTGGAAAGATTACACAAGGCAATCAGAAAGCCAATCAGCAAGCCGAATACCACTGCCAGCAGGGAAACCTTTACGGTTACACCGATGCCGTCCAGCAACAATTGATACCGGTCTTCTTTTATGAAACATTTATAAAATGTGTCGTAAAAATTCTGAAACCACATAACCATACTCCTTTCTATTTCTTTTTTGTCACATTCGTACTATTGTATCACAACGCCTCTGGAATTTCAAGTGGATAATATGATATTTTCATGACGCCTGCGTAAAAAAGACCAAAACCATGGGGGAAAACAGGTTTTTCCAGTTTCAATTGCTCTGCAATTTCTGCGGAAATTTTTAATTTTCTCTGGTAATTGCAAACAGGATATGGTATAATAGGAGTGGATGCCGATTTTTCGGCTTCACATCATTTCAGAAAGGATGACATTATGCCTGTTTCTTATAACCGGATTTCCCTGACCGATTCCATCGGTTATTCGGAAATTCTCGACCCAAAACTGAAAACCAATACCCTCCGCATTCAATTCTTTCATCCACTGGAAAAAGAATCAGCTGCAAAGAGTGCCCTTGCCTTCTCGCTGCTGACCACCAGCAACGCTGTTTATCCGTCTATGGAAGAACTGGCGAAAAAGCTGGATACGCTCTATGGCATCTCGCTCACATCTGGCGTTACCAAGTTCGGTGACTTTCAGACGTGCGGCATTACGGTTTGCACCATTGCTGACCGCTATGCTCTGCATCAAGAACCACTTTTGCAGGAAATGACAGACTTGCTGTTGACCTGCCTGCTTCAGCCGAACTGTGTAGCAGATGGCTTCACAGAATTTGAATTTCAGACCAAGCAGAAAGACTTGCTGGACACCATCGAAGCAGAAATCAATGAAAAGCGTGCTTATGCCACTGCACAGGCGTTGGAAACGGCATTCCAGAATGAACCGGCTGCCCTCTCCTGCTATGGCAAAAAGGAAGATGTCTTAGCATTGACACCGCAGAACACACTTGCTGCATATCGGGAAGTGCTGCATACTGCTCCGGCTGAAATCTATTTTGTTGGTGCAGAATCTCAGCCAATGCTGTTAGAAAAGCTGAAAGCAGCTCTGACACCGATTGACCGCCCGAATGTGCCTTCTTACACGTTCCACGTTCCTAGCCCGGCAAAGGCAGAACCTGTTACCGTTGTAGAACCGCTTCCGGTCAATCAGGCAAAAATGGTGCTGGTTCTGAAATCAGACTGCGACAACCGCTATGTGATGCAGATGGTCAGCTATATTCTCGGTGCATTGCCGTCCTCGAAATTGTTCGCCAACGTTCGGGAAAAAATGAGCCTCTGCTACTACTGCTCCAGCTCTTATTCTACACCGAAACAAGCGATGATTATCAGCAGCGGTGTGGAACATGACAATCTGGAAAAGGCAAAGGCTGCCATTCTGGAACAGCTGACTGCCATTCAGAACGGGGATATTTCAGATGCAGAACTGGAATCCGCAAGAATGAGCATCTACAACACCTTAAATGGTATCGGAGATACGCCAGGCTCGCATATCAACTGGTATCAGGGTTGCTACTACTGGAACAACTACCACACGCCGGAAGATTCTCTGAAACAGTATCTTGCCATCACCAAGGAAGACATCACCAAGGCTGCCCGTACCCTGAAATTGGATACCGTCTATATCATGGATACCAAGAAAGAGGAGGCGTAACATCATGGCAGAAACAAAAATTGAACGCATTTCCTGCTCGCAGATTGGCGAACAGTACACCCATATTCAACACAAGAGCGGTCTTTCTATTTACGTCAGTGAAATGGAGGGATTCAGCACCACAGAAGCCCTGTTTGGTACAAAATACGGTTCGATTAACACCCAGTTCAAGACCAAGCAGGAAAAAGATTTCTGCTGTGTGCCGGAGGGCATTGCTCACTATCTGGAACACAAGCTGTTTGAAAATGAAGACTGCGATGTATTCGACCTCTACGCAAAGACGGGGGCAAATGCCAACGCTTTCACTTCGTTCGACAAGACTTGCTACCTGTTCAGCTGCTCTTCCCACTATCAGGAATCGCTCGAAATCCTGCTCTCTTTCGTGCAGTCCCCTTACTTCACCAAGGAGAGTGTTCAAAAAGAACAAGGTATCATTGGGCAGGAAATTCAGATGTGCAACGATGACCCAGGCTGGCGGATTTTCTTCAACACCCTGCAAGGCTTATTCCACCACCATCCGGTAAAAATCGACATTGCCGGAACGATTGAAAGCATTGCTCAGATTACGCCGGAACTGCTGTACCGCTGCTATCACACCTTCTACAACCTGCACAACATGGTGTTGTCGGTTGCCGGAAACTGCAAAGTAGATGAAGTAGTTGCATTGGCAGACAAGTTGCTGAAGCCGTGCGAAGATATGCAGCTGGAATGCATCTTCCCGGAAGAACCGATGGAGATTGTACGGGCAGAAACTGTAGAAACTGCACCGATTGGCACAACGATGTTTGTATTGGGCTATAAGTGCAAGCCGGCATCTGGTCTGGAAAATCTCAAGAAGGAACTGCTGGCAACGCTTGCTCTGAAAGTTTTAACACATGTCACATCACCGCTGTATCAGGGTATGTTGAAAGATGGTTTAATCAATGAAACCTTCTCGACTGAAATTTTCAATGGCGATGATTTCTTTGTTCCGATGCTGGAAGGTGAATCCAAAGACCCATACGCTGTACGGGAACGAATTTTTGCAGCAGTTGAAGAAGCTGCAAAGAACGGCTTAGACGAAACCCTCTTTGAAAACAGCCGAAAGAATGCCTATGGCAACTTGATCATGAAGTTTAACAATGTAGAAGCCGTTGCCAACCTGATGATTAACTCTGCTATGAGTGGCGTTGCACCGTTTGATACTGTCACGATGCTTTCCAGCCTGACGATTGAAGATGCAAACCGTTGGTTGCGGGAAGAACTGCTGCCGCAGCAGGCAACGCTCTCCATTATGAAGAATCAGGATTAAACAGAAAGGAGCGGGATTCCGCTCCGGAATCCCGAATCAAAACGATGTTAGAACAAAACGAAATTCAATTCCCCCATCTCGGAATTGACCTACACGTTGACAGCACCGCCTTTCAAATTTTCGGAATTGATATCCAGTGGTACGGCTTGCTGATTACCTGCGGTCTGCTGCTGGCAATGATTTATGCGTTCCACAATATGCGTTCCTACGGCATTCACCCTGACCGTGCCATTGATGCCATCATCGGTGGCATCATCGGGGCGATTGTTGGGGCAAGAGCCTATTATGTCATCTTAGAATGGGACAACTACGCTGGCGACTGGAAACGAATTTTCAACCTGCGACAAGGTGGGCTTGCCATCTATGGCGGACTGATTGGGGCGTTAGTCGTTGGATGTATCATTGCAAAAATCCGAAAAGTACGGCTGCTGCCGCTGTTAGACCTCTGTGGAGCTGGGTTTCTGCTGGGGCAAGGAATCGGACGTTGGGGAAACTTCTTCAATCAAGAAGCATTCGGCTGCAACACAAACTCGATTTTCGGCATGACTGGCGGAACGATTCAGAATTGGATTACCAACGTCTATCCGACAACCAACTTTTGTCAGAATTTCGGAAAGACTATGGATGCTGCAACGCCAGTACATCCATGTTTCTTATATGAATCGTTCTGGTGCTTGCTGGGGTTTGTTGTACTTGCCATCTGCGGAAAAAAATTCCGGAAGTTTGACGGGCAAATTTTTATCATGTACATTGGTTGGTATGGTTTAGGGCGGTTCTTCATTGAGGGGCTGCGAGTAGATAGTTTGGTGATTGGAAACATGCGAATTTCACAGATGATTGCTGGAATTTGCGTGGTAGTGTCTGTGATTCTGCTGCTGGTAATCGGCGGACGGGTTCGCCGGATGGGCTCGGACTATCAGCTTTACTGCAACACAGAAGCCTGCAAACAGATGATGGCGGAACTGGATGCCAAACGAGAAGCATCCGGCAAAAAAGCTGCTGCCTCGGTGGCGTTGGATTCTGCAAAAGAGCCAGAGGACGAAACCTCTGAGCCGGAAGAAACTTCCGAAGCAAAAACAGATGCTCCAGAAGAAAACGATAAATGATGAATGAGAGAGGATAGGAGGACGTTTCATCATGGCGAAATTGATTAGTGGAAAAATCGTATCGGTAAAGGTACGAAACGAGGTCAAAAAGGAAACCGAAGAACTGCGGGAAAATCATGGCATCGTGCCGGGGCTGGCAGTTATTCTGGTGGGCAATGACCCGGCATCTCAAGTTTATGTTCGTAACAAGCAGCGTGCCTGCGAGGAAGTCGGATTTCATCCGTACGAATACCGCATGAATGAAAATGCAACGCAGGAACAGTTGCTAGATTTGATTGGTGTTTTGAACAAAGATAACAAGGTCAATGGCATTCTGGTGCAGTTGCCGTTGCCGGAACATATTGATGAACAGGCTGTCATTCATGCCATTTCTCCGCTGAAGGATGTTGATGCATTCCATCCGGTGAATGTCGGAAAGATTATGATTGGTGACTATGATTTCCTGCCGTGCACGCCTGCTGGTATCATGGAACTGATTGCAAGCACAGGCGTTGACATCAGTGGCAAGCAGTGCGTTGTCATCGGCAGAAGCAACATCGTTGGAAAACCAATGGCAATGCTGCTGCTGCAAAAGAATGGAACGGTTACCATCTGCCATTCTCGCACGAAGAATCTGAAAGAACTAGCAGCCAGTGCAGATATTCTGGTGGTTGCCATCGGCAAGCCGAAGTTTGTCACTGCGGACATGGTGAAAGAAGGGGCAATTGTCATTGATGTTGGCATCAACCGCATGGAAGATGGAAAGCTCTGTGGCGATGTGGACTTTGATTCGGTAGAGCCAAAGTCTGGATACATCACACCTGTTCCGGGCGGTGTTGGCCCTATGACCATCGCAATGCTGATGAAAAATACGCTGCATGCTGCAAAATTACAACACAACTTAGCATAAGGCATACAAGCAATCTCATAAAAAATAGGCAGTCGGGAAATATTTCCCAGCTGCCTATTTTTATGCAGAAGACACGCTTCCAAACAAAAGAAAAAGCACTGCGGAAAATCCACAGTGCTTTTTGTTGTGCTACATAGAAGTGTTTGATTATTCCTTTACACCGCCGAGGGCAACGCCACCAACGATGAACCGAGACAAGCAAACATAAATGACGATAATCGGAATAACAGACAATGCAACTGCTGCGTACTGTGCACCAAGGTCAATCTTCTTATCCTGACCCAGTACCTTCTGTACCATCATCGGCATGGTGATCATCTTGTCATTCGAGATCAAAATCATGTTCTGTGTATAGTAGTTGTTCCAGTTCTGTACAAATGCAAAGATTGCCTGTACTGCAATTGCCGGCTTCATCATCGGAATTGCAATGGAAATAAAGGTTCTGAATTCGCTGCATCCGTCGATTCTAGCGGCTTCTACGATGTCCAACGGGAAGGAGGACTTCATGTATTGACGCATATAGAATACGATTGCCGGAGCGGCAATTGCCGGAACGATCAGCGGAATGAAGGAGTCTGCCAAGCCCAGTGTACCAACCATGAACTGTACGAAACCGGTAGAAGTTACCTGAATCGGAATCATCATAACGGCAAGAATGAGCGTGTAAGCACCATCACGAACCTTGAACTGATAAACAGTCAAACCGTATGCAGTCATTGCAGAGAAGAATACGGTCAAAATCGTAGAACCAGCTGCGATAATCAAGCTGTTCCGATAACCACGAAACAGATTCCACTGCGGAGACTGTGTGGTGATATTCTTCATGTTTTCAACAAAGTTGCTGCCCGGAATCAGCGATACCGGCGACTGCAGGATGGCATTATGACCACGGCAAGCATTTACAATCATCAAGTACAACGGTACTAAACAAACCAATGTCAACAGAATGCAAACGATGAAGCATCCAGCGGACTTTAAGTTCTGTACCAGTCTGTAATTATCCTTTACACCAACTTGTTCCATTAGTCCACGCCTCCCATCTTTGCCAACTTCTGTTCCCGCTTATAAGCCTTAACGAGTTCCTTCCGTTCCTTCTTCTTCCGAGCTTCATCAGCATCCCGGTTCATCCGGAATACGATAATACCCAGAATTGCAGTGATGATAAAGAGGATGATGGAAGCCGCACCGGCATAACCATACTGTACCTTATCTTCACTGGTACGGAAGTTCTTATATACGAATACAGCAGCTGTTTCCAGATACTTGTTGATGGTTGATCTCTTGGTGTGGAACAAGAACGGAATATCGAACATCTGCAAACCACCGATCATGGAAGTGATCAAGGTGTAAACAACCATCGGACGCAGCAACGGCAGAGTTACCTTGCGGAGTACCTGACCGCTTGTCGCACCGTCGATTGCAGCAGCTTCGAACAGGGACGGGTTAATACCCAAAATACCAGACATCATCATAATCATGGTATTACCAAACCACAACCATGTCTGAATAAACATAACGATTGCTCGTGACCACGCCGCATTGTCTTCAAACATGAAGGCATCTTTTCCGGCGGATGTCAACAAGCCGTTTACCAAACACATGTTGGAGTTGGAGAAGAAACGCATGAACAACGCTGCAACAGATACAGCAGTGATGATATTCGGCAGGTACATAACAACCTTAAAGAAGCCCTGACCCGGAATGTGCAGCTTGGAATCTGTGAACCAAACAGCAAGCAACAGGGACAAGAGAATCTGCGGGATGAAGTTACCAATCCAAAGAATCAAAGTGTTTCCAAAGTCACGGACAAATTCTGCATGAATCCGACGTGCGGAACGGTCATCGCCACCGAACAGCAATGTCTGGAAATTCTGCAAACCAACGAAGGTATCCCCTTCAGAACCATTTCCGTATACACTCAAGATAAAGGTGTTGATCAGTGGCCAGATCTGGAAGAAAGCGTATACAAGGAAAAATGGTGCAATGAAAAAATATCCATACTTGGCGTAGCTGATTGATTTAATTCTTCTTTGTGCAGCTGATGCCATAAAACACACCCTCTCAAAAATTAAGTAAAATAGTAAGAATAGATAATCGTAAAGAGATAATGACAAATATATGCCTACGGGATAGAACTACCCCGTAGGCGATTATATTTGATCGTGTCAAATTTGGCTATTCAGCTTATTCAACAGTGATGTCAGAAATAGCAGATGCTACAGTGTCGAGGAATTCGTCGTAGCAAGCCTGTTCGTCTGCCAGATCACCTGTGCAGTAAGCAGTTACAGCATCCTGCAGCTTGGAGTTGATGGTGCCGTCATACTGAGTTGCGATACCGTCGAGGTCGATTGCATCAGCAGAATCGTACAGAACAGCGAACTGATCCTGACCATCCTTGAACAGCGGGTTGCTGTTCTTGCCGCCTTCTACAACTTCCTTCATAACAGACTTGTTGTTAACGAAGTCGCTGTGGCTTTCGCAATATTCCTTCATGGTAGCGTCATCAACAGTCATAGCCTTGATGAACTGACCAGCGAAGGTACCGTTGTCGCAGTTCGGGCTTACGCAGATCCAAGAACCGCCCCAGAACCAGCCGGTCGGGCCTTCTGTGATTGCATACTTACCATATGTAGAACCGCTTTCGCCGCCTTCAGCAGATTCCAGCTGACCGCCAGCTGCCAGAGACCAAGACGGGAAGAAGTAACCCATGGTAGCGTCAGCCATTGCACCGTCAGCCTGACCAATTGCATACCAGTCATCTGTCCACTGATCTACAGTGCCGATGTAACCAGCATCATAGTTGGTCTTAGCCATGTTGATGAAGTCGCCCAGGCAAGCCTTTGCGTTGTCAGCAGTGATCTTACCATCCTGAACCCATGCAGTGCTTCTGTTACCAGCGGAGTAAGCTCTCCAAACGCCGCCCAGGGTATCAGCCATAGCAGTCTTGTTGCCAGATGCATCGTATACTTCCTTAGCAGTTGCCCAGAATGTATCCCAGTCAGCTACCTTAGCCTGCATTTCTTCCGGAGTTTTTACACCCAGGTACTGTTCAGCCAGGTCGGTTCTGTAGCAGTAACCACCTGCTGCTGCCTGCCAAGAAGCACCCTTCAGAACGCCGTTCTGATCGGTACCCATTGCTACGGTGTAGCTGTAAGCATCGCTGTACATATCAGCAGTGATACCAACGCTTTCCAGCGGAGCAGAGTTTTCATCGTTGTTTTCATAAGACAGAACCCAGTCTGCATCGCAGATGTACAGGTCAACGTCAGAACCAGAAGAGAAGTATGTCAGATACTGTTCCATAGCTTCTGTACCAGCAGAACCTACGTTCTGATACTTGATCTTGCCAGCCATGTCCGGATATGCCTTTTCAACAACCGGGATCATAGCGTTCAGGTCAGTGTCAGTCCAGCACAGAACGGTCAGTGCATCACCGGTATCCGGCATAGAAACTGCACCCAGTTCAGTGCTTGCAGTTGCATCGCTGTCAGAATCTTCAGAAGATTCTTCAGCAGATGTTTCTTCGCTGGATTCTTCAGCAGCAGATGTTTCTTCGCTGGACTCTTCTGCTACAGTAGTAGCAGCTTCAGAAGAGCTGGAAGAAGAATTCTTGTCGTCGCCGCAGCCTACAAATGCAGTTGCAGTCATAGCCAGAGCAGCCAACAATGCCAAAGTTCTTGTTAATTTGTTCATTGGAAATTTCCTCCTTAAATATATTACCTTGTTCCGAACAACCAGAACAAGATAAGCAGCAAGGGTCATTTACCGCCTGTCCCCCATGGCAAGGCGTGCATAAAAGCCCCTTTTGATACACTAAATATACAACAATTTTCGGGGATTGTCAATGATAAAAACCATTCTTTCATTTTTTTTAGGGATTTCAAACAAATAAATGTCCACTTTTTTGTATGAGTTTCACAAAAAATAGGGGGCGTTTTCAGAAAAGGTTACAAAACGGTTAAATCATATTTGTGCAGGTTTTTGAGAATCCTCCCATTTTAAGCAAAACTTACATACAAATAGTCCCGAATCGAAAGAAAAAGCCGATCTGTCATGCCGTCTGCATAGAGCAGTTCATAAATATTCTGAAAATACTGAATCTGTGTCCGCAGCCGAACAATGGCTTCCGCCTGTTCCGGTGTGACGTTCGGCAGCTTTTGAAAATCCTCTGCCGTGGCGATGTTGATGTCCAGATGGGGAATGGATTCTGAATCCGATGCCGTTTTCTCCTCTGGCATCGTCGGCTCTGATGATTCTGATGGCTGTGTATCCGGTTCGGGTGAAATCGTTTGCAGTTCTCCTATTATAAATAGGTATGGGGCAATTTGGGAATAGATTCCACTTCCGATTCCATTGACTTGCTGTAACTCTTCCAATGTCTGAAATCCGCCGACTGCCTCCCGATAAGAAACAATCCGCTCCGCTAAAATTGCACCAACACCCGGCAGCGTTTCCAGTTCTTCCGCTGTTGCCGCATTCAAATCCAATGGATAAGAAATCTCCGGCTCAGCTTCTTCTGGGAACGCCAATTCCGCTGCATCTGGCTGTGCTGGTTCTGTTTGTCTTACTGGAGCAGTTGTAGAACCTGCTGATTTTGTAGTGGTTTCTGCTTTTGTAGGCTTGTCCCAGTCAAAAACAGGCTGTCGATTTGCATTTTCAGAATCCGCTTCTGTTTCCAGCGGTTCAGTTTGCGGTTCGGATTCTGCTGACTCCCCCGAAGCAGTTGTAACCCATGTAATCGCCGGAATGGTATCCTGCTCGGCAAAGCTCTGCACAGCTAAAACGACCACCGCCGTTCCCATCATTGCCAAACCCAGCAACGGTTTCCAAAGTTGTTTTCGTTTCATCTTCATGCCCATTTACAAAAAGGGGAAAGACAACGGATGCCGTCTTTCCCCCCTCGTAATTGTTTTTGATTCCGTTAGATTCTTGCAACGCCGGTGTCTTTTGCAGCCTGTGCAACCGCAGCTGCAACTGCTTCTGCAACACCCTTTTCCAATGCACTCGGAATGATATATTCCGGACAAAGCTTTTCATCTGTTACGAAGGATGCAATTGCCTTTGCAGCAGCAATCTTCATTGCATCGTTGATTTCCTTTGCGTGTACATCCAGTGCACCACGGAAGATGCCCGGGAATGCCAGAACGTTGTTAATCTGGTTCGGGAAGTCACTTCTACCAGTACCAACGCAATATGCACCGGCTGCCAGTGCTTCTTCCGGCATAATTTCCGGTGTCGGATTTGCCATTGGGAACAGAATCGGCTTTTCAGCCATGCTCTTTACCATTTCCGGTGTTACGCAGTTCGGAGCAGAAACGCCGATGAAAACATCTGCACCAACCAGAACATCTGCCAAAGAACCAGCCTTATGACCACTATTTGTAATCTTTGCCATCTGTTCCTTTTCCTTGTTCAGACCTTCTCTGCCTTCATAGATTGCACCCTTCCGGTCGCAGAGAATGACATGATGCGGGTCGAGACCCATTGCAATCAGCAGGCGGATAATCGCAATCCCTGCTGCACCAGCACCACTGGTGACAACCTTGACATCCTTCAGGTTCTTGCCAGTCAGCTTCAGAGCGTTCATCATGGCTGCCAGTGTTACAACGGCAGTACCATGCTGGTCATCGTGGAAAATCGGAATATCGCAGCATTCCTTCAGCTTTTCTTCAATTTCAAAGCAACGAGGTGCAGAAATATCTTCGAGGTTGATGCCGCCGAAGCTGCCAGCGAGCAGACGAACGGTATTGACAATGTCGTCTACATCCTTGGAGCGAATGCACAGCGGAATCGCATCTACATTACCGAACTTCTTGAACAGGGCACACTTACCTTCCATAACCGGCATACCTGCTTCCGGGCCAATGTCGCCCAGACCCAGAACAGCAGTACCATCGGTCACAACAGCAACGAGGTTGCCTCTTCTGGTCAGCTTATAGCTCAGGTCAACGTCTTTCTGGATTTCCAGACAAGGCTGTGCAACACCCGGGGTATATGCCAAAGACAAATCGTCTGAGGTTTCCAGCGGTGCACGCAGTGCAATTTCAAACTTGCCCTGCCAGTCGTAATGCAGCTTCAAAGATTCTTTTGCGTAATCCATTTTGAAAACTTCCCTTCGTTTTACAAATTACATTTGATTCCGGAAATAACCGGTTTTCGCCATCGCACAAAATACGGGCAGCAGCAAAATTGCCGCTGCCCGTATTCACTCTTTTCAAATTGTTGCGGTTTCACCCACTGCAATTAGCGTATGAAGAACAGCGTTGATTATTCTGCTTTCATTGCGTCAATTACTTCCCGGAGAGCAGCTGCACTCTTGCGAACAGCTTCTTCTTCTTCCGGCAGCAGCGGCGGTGTGATTTCCCGTTCAATTCCGTTTGCACCAACCACGCAAGGCAGGCTCAGGCAAACATCCTTAACGCCGTAACGGCTGCCGTCCTGCAATGTGGAAACAGTCAGAATCATCTTGGTATCCCGCAGGATTGCTTCTGCAATCTGGCTGACAGACAGTGCGATCGCATAATAGGTTGCACCCTTGCACTTGATAACTTCTGCACCACCAGCACGAACTTCCTGTTCGATTGCATCCTTATCGCCCAGATTGTCGATGTGTGCACAGTAATCATCGAACTTCATACCGTCAATAGAAGACAGCGACCACGGAATCATAGAAGAATCGCCGTGTTCTCCAAATACATAAGCATGAATATTCTTGATGTTCAGGTTTGCGTGATCTGCCAGACATGTCCGCAGACGAGAAGAGTCCAGAACCGTACCAGAACCGAATACGTGCTTCGGATTCAGACCGGAAACCTGAATGGCTTCATAAGTCAAAACGTCAACTGGATTGCTTACAATGATGTAGCAAGCATTCGGTGCATACTTTGTAATTTCCGGCATAACAGATGCCATAATCTTTGCATTGGTCTTGCACAGGTCAATTCTGGTCTGACCCGGCTTTCTTGCGATACCAACGGTGATGATAACCAGATCGGAATTGACTGCATCTGCATAATCGCCATCCCGCACGTCAACTGCCGGACAAAATGCAGTACCCTGCATAATATCCATTGCTTCACCCTTTGCCTTTGGCTTATTGATATCTACCAGCAGCAATTCGGAGCAAAGTCCCTTAATTGCAAGGGTAAATGCGATGGAAGCACCAACATTACCAGCACCAATGACGGTTACTTTTTTTCCCTTTTTCACGAAATCCACTTTTCATATCCTCCTAACACAGAATGATCTTTGATCGCTCAAAACAAAACCGATACACAGCAGTCTCACAGAATTCCCCACTATGTATTGTCTTTCATTATACCATATCCGTTCCGTTTTTGCAAGATGGGAATGAATTTCTTTGCATTTTTGTGATATTTCACAGAATTTCGTAGAATTTCAAAGAAAAAGCGAGCAAAAAGCAATAGAATCGAAGAAAAGTAAAACACCCATCCGTTTGCACAGATGGGTGTTTTAGTAAGGGGATTTTTATGAAAAAAATTTTTAAGAAAGGATACTTATATTATACCCGCAGCAAGGGCATTTGTCAAGCAATTTTGCCCGACTTTTTTTATTTTACATTTTTCGATAAATGTATTCACATCTGGCAGAAATCCGAGATAGTAAAATGCCCATCCGTTTGCACAGATGGGCATTTTAGTAAGGGGATTTTTATGAAAAAAATTTTAAGAAAGGATACTTATATTATAGGGTGCAGAGGGGAATTTGTCAAGCACTTTTTCTATAATTCACATATTCTTTACAATTATGCTTCGTCTGCCGACTCCAACACATGCACATCCACCTTGTGGTATGGAATCTCAATGCCATTCTCATCCAGTGCCTGCTTAGTCTGTTCCATCATGTCATAGTAAACCGTCCAGTAATCCGTACTATTGCACCAGACACGCAGCAGCAATTCAATTGCATCGGAACCCTGATTCTTCACAACCACATCTGGAACTGGGTCTTTCAAGGTCAATGGATGTTTGGCAACCGTTTCAAGAATGATCTTCCGAGCCGTTTCCAAATCTGATTCATACGAAATTCCCAAATTGAGTTCTACTCGCCGTGTTTCTTTCTCGGTATAATTGACAATTTTTGCAGCAGTTACTTTTCCGTTTGGAATAAAAGCAACCGTATTATCTGCTGTAACGATTTTTGTATAAAGAATATCAATCTGTTCCACTTTTCCGATAGTGCCATCAATCTGAACCGTATCGCCCTGCTTTACAGGTTTCGAAAATAGCAAGATAAAACCACCTGCAAGATTGGAAAGGCTATCTTTCAATGCCAGTGCAACGGCAACCCCGGCGGAGGCAATCACTGCCACAATCGAATCCATTGGTACATCTAAAATAGAAAGCACGATGACTGCTAAAATTGCATATAAAATAATCTGTATCACAGAACGAATGAATCCCACTGCAATGTAGTCAAGGTTCGAACGCTTCAAGCCGTGGGAAACAAGCCGCAGCAGATATTTAATCAATACATAACCAATAAAGGCAAAAATAATTGCCATAATCAGGGATGGAATGGCGTTTTTAATGGGCGTTAGGACGGCATTCAACACCCGGGATGCGTGATGAACTTCTTCGCCCATGCTTTCCACAACATTTTCCAAAGGGGCTGTCTGGGTTTCTGTCAGTGGCGAAGTCGTTTCAAAAGTGGTTGTCAGTAATTGCGTAGTCTGCAAAATAAAAACCTCCTGTTTCTTCCTTTGCTATTCAGTATAACGAACTTTTTTTGTTCTGTCAAGGGCGTTTTCGACAGATTATTTGGCTTCTTTTTGCTGAAATTCGGTTTGCTGCTGTTCATAGAGCTGTTCCACAAACTGTTCTACTCTGCCCTTGTTGCGTTCGGTGAGGTCGGAGAAGTATTTCGGGCAGTCGATTTCTTCCGCAACAACTGGCATTCCCTGCGGAAAGTTGGTTCTTCCGGCGATATAGTCAATGCTCACCTGATAGAAATCTGCCAGCTGTACCGCAAAATCCAGCGGAACGGTATGCTTGCCCTGTTCATAATTCGTGTAGGTCGTTTTATGCATATACAGCTTTTTACAGAGTGCCTCTTGTGTGAGGTCGCTGTCTTCCCGTAAATCTCGAATTCTTTGGTAATGTTGCATAATTTGGAAAACTCCTTTTTATGATAGTTTCCGAAATTATACCACAAATGCGGACGTAGGCTTGATTTTTTACAATAAATATGGTATTTTATTCTTGTAAAACCATCATTTGTTGTATTTTTGGATGAAAAAAGGAGGATTACTCATGACAAAAACAAACATTCATAAGTGGGTTGCAATCTTAGTCAGTTTCCTGATGATTGGAACGCTGTTTTCCATGCTGTCGATAACCAATCTCACCGCATCTGCAATTTCTTGCCAGAAAGATGGATTCGATAAGAGCAGATACACATTAAGCGGAAACATGGCAGAAGATGTTGCCACGATTGCAAAGTCACAAAAAGGAAGAACAGGAGCCCAATTGGGATATACAGAGCCTTGGTGCGATGAATACGTTGCAGACTGTATTGAAAATGCGGGAGCAGATTCTTCTATTGTCGGACACGGCGGAACAGTTGCTGACTTCGAAGCTGTCATGCGAAAAAAGGGTGCTGTTGAAGTAAGTTCTCCGCAGGTGGGCGATTTGGTATTTTTCACGTATTCGCACGTTGAAATTGTAACAAAAGTGGAAAATGGAACGGTATATTGTGCAGGCGGCAACAACGGCGGAACGGGAAACTATAAAACAAATTATTGTGCCGGAGAAAGAAAGTTGTATGCTACAGCAAGATTGTATTTAAGACCGAATTATAAAAATATAAATCCAAAAAAGTGGTATGAAAATTATGAATGCCCAGATTTAGGAACAGATTTTTATGCATACATTATCAATACGCAGGCATGGAAAATGCTAACAAATGAATCTGACAACAACATAGATATACAGTCAGAAATAGCACAAGCAAATCAAGTTTGGAAATTTACACGGAAAGATGATGGTAGTTATAAAATTATAAACTGTGCAACTTCCCGTGCATTGGATTCACAAGGCACAAGTGAATCAGGAGCAAATGTATATACATATGAAGATAGCAATAATGATCCGCAAAGTTGGTATATTTATGGTGAATCAGGAGCGTATTATTTAAGATCAAAATGTACAGATTGTACTATGGATGTTTCAGGCGGTTCTACTGAAGATGGTGCGAATGTACAAATGTATACATACAATGGTTCAAGTGCTCAAAAATTTCAAATTTGGAAACTTAATTCTCCATCTAGTGTACATGTTCATGGAGCTGCTGGAAGTTCTTATATCCCTACCACTATTTGGTGGACAGAATCAGCGAATTGTACTGCTTATAATATCAGAATATGGAACGGAAAAATTTGGGAAGGAGAACCATATAAAACAATTTGGAATATAACAGATACAAGTTATGAGATTTTTCTTCCGGCAGGCTATTATGAAATATACATTGACGCAATTAATTATTTCACATATACTATGAGTGAAAATGTACTAAGCTTGACTGTTTCAGATGGAGAATCAGTAGATATAGGAACAAATATATATGCATATATCATAAATTATAAACCTTGGCTTAGTTTAGTTGACCAGCAAGGAAATGTAACAGTTCAAAAACAGTCGGCAAAAAATGCTCTATGGTGTTTTGAACGTCAAAATGATGGCTCTTATTTAATTCAAAATATAGCAACTAAAAAATATTTAGATTATGATGATAAAAATATTATTACAAGCGATAATAACGGGAATGAATCTCAAAAATGGTATATTTATGGAAGATGGTCAGGAGAATACTTTATAAAGCCCAAAAATGCTGATACCATCTTAACAGTGGCAGGTGACACTTGTACATATGAAAATCCTACCATACTATCCGATTTAACATGGTCAGAAAATCAAAAATTTTCAATATACTCATTTGAAGGAGAAGAATTGCAAAGATTATTAGATACTCTATATGCTCCCGGCGACCTCAACCAAGACGGCACACTCTCCCTCACTGACCTTATCCCCCTCCAGCAATCGCTTCTCCGTCAAACCACCCTCACCGCTGACGAAGCCCAGCTTGCCGATTACAACGGTGACGGCAGCATCAACGTACTGGATTTGATGCTTCTAAAACGGGCACTGCTTGCCCTTTAATCTCCGCCAGTATTTCCCCTATAAACGGTCTGCCGAACCCTTCAGCAGACCGTTTTTCTCTGCCCACACCGTTGACAGAATCCACGGAAACTGTTATAATATTGTTACAAGTACAAGCTTCATTTTTTTGCATTCTGCACAATTTTGTACGTTTTTTAGGAGGTTTCCGTATGCGTCAACAACCACTTCCCTACCGCATTGCCCTCGGCGGAACGCTCGCTTCGTTCTGTCTGCTGTTTCTGTTTATTACCGGTGTTCTGCCGATGTTTTATCTCATTATGCCGATGTTGTGCAGCCTGCTCATCCTGATTATGGCGGAAACGACATCCCCTTACTGGGCGTTTATCATGTATCTGGCAGTTGGTGTACTCTCGCTGTTTATCACACCAAATAAAGATGCAAGCTTGATTTTTATTCTCTTTTTCGGGCATTATCCCTTGCTTCGCCCTTATCTCAGCCGGATTCGTCCGGGTATTCTCCGGATTCTGATAAAGCTGTTAATTTTTAATCTCTGTATTGGCTGTTATTTCGGAATGGTCATTTTCCTGTTCGGAATGGCGGAATTTCTGGAGAATTTAGGCGAGTTCGGAAAATATGGGGCATATATTTTAGCTGGTTGCTTGAATGTTATGTTCCTGAGTTATGATTTCTCTCTGGTAACTGGCATGGAATTTTATCGGGTGAAAGTATTGCCGAAACTGCACTTGCAAGTATAAATTCCACTGCTTCTGCAAACGATAAACTATCATAGAATAGGAGGTTTCCACATGGAACAGATTGCTTTTTTTGATACCAAACCTTACGACCGCACTTGGTTCGACCAGCTCAACCACCGCTTCCACATCCGCTACTTTGAACACAAACTCACTCCCGACAGCGTTTCTCTTGCACAGGGATGTAGTGCTGTGATTCCATTCGTAAACGATAACCTAAGTGCACCTGTCATCGAAGACCTCTATCGGTTCGGCGTCAAGGTGATTGCGTTGCGTTGTGCCGGATATAACAATGTTGACCGCAATGCTGCTCACGGAAAGATGCCAATTTTGCGTGTGCCGGGCTATTCTCCGTATGCAGTTGCAGAACACACAATGGGGCTGCTGCTCTGCCTGAATCGCAAAATTCACAAGGCATACAATCGCACTCGAGATTTTAACTTTACACTGAACGGTTTAACCGGATTCGATTTGCATGGAAAAACAGTCGGCGTCATCGGAACGGGGCGAATCGGGCAAATTTTCATGAATATCTGCAAGGGCTTCGGGATGGAAGTGCTGGCATATGACCCCTACCCAGCAAACGACCCTTCTATTCACTATGTAGACCTGCATACGCTGTTCCAGCAGAGCGATATTCTCTCGTTACACTGCCCGCTGACGGAACAATCCAAGCATCTTATCAACAAAGATACCATTGCGGACATGAAAGACGGCGTTGTTCTGCTGAATACGTCCAGAGGGATGCTGATTGAAAGTGAAGCTTTGCTTTCTGCCCTGCAAAGCGGAAAAATTGCGGCGGCTGGGCTGGATGTCTATGAGGAAGAAACTGCTTTTTTCTTTGAGGATTTCTCTGAGAATATCCACCGTGACCAAGTATTATCGTTGCTGCTGTCTATGCCAAATGTACTGTTGACTTCGCATCAGGCATTTTTGACCAATGAGGCACTGAAAAACATTGCAGAAGTTACCCTGCAAAATCTAGCAGACTTCTTTGATGGAAAACCGCTGCAAAATGAAGTGAAAACGGGGCAGCTTTAAAAGTTCTTCTTTGAGAATATCCACTGTTACCAAGTATGATCATTGCTGCTGTCTATGCCGAATGTACTGCTGACTTCGCATCCGGCGTTTTTGACCAACGAGGCATTGAAAAATATTGCAAAAGTTACCCTGCAAAATTTAGCAGACTTCTTTGATGGAAAATCGCTGCAAAATGAAGTAAAAACAGGGCAGCTTTAAAGATTGCTTTCCACGTGACCAAGCATTATTCTTACTATTGTCCATACCAAACAAATTACTGACCCTTGTATCAGGCATTTTTGACCAACGAGGCATTAAAGAACATCGCAGAAGTTACCCTGCAAAATGGAACAGATTTCTTTGATGGAAAACCGTTGCAAAATGAAGTAAAAACGAGACAGCTTTAAAAGTTGCCCTTAACCCATAAGAAAGGATTGGTTCGATGTTACCAGAATTTGTAAAGCAAAAAATAGAGGAAAACAAATCCGCCATGCTGGATACCCTGCAAACGCTGATTGGTATTCCCAGCGTTGCCACAGCTGAACCAGAAAACGGAACACCTTATGGCACAAATTGTGCCAAAGCACTGGACTTTATGCTGCAAACTGCGAAATCATTTGGACTGCACACAACCAATTTTGACTACCATGTTGGCGTTGCTGATACCAGCACGGACACTGCCCCGTATCTAGGTATTTTAGCCCATCTGGATGTTGTTCCTGTCATGGAAGAAAACTGGCATACACCGCCGTTTACTGCCACCATACAGAACGACTGCATTTATGGCAGAGGTGCAATTGACGACAAAGGCCCTGCAGTTGCTGCTCTCTATGCAATCAAGGCAATTGCAGATGCTGGAATCCAGCTGAAAAAGCCGGTTCGGCTGCTGCTCGGCTGCAACGAAGAAAACGGCTCTACTGACTTGGAATATTACAACCAAAAGGCTACGATGCCGTCGCTGGTCTTTACTCCAGATGGCAGCTATCCGCTGATTTCCATTGAAAAAGGCATGATGCGAATCCAGTTTGAAGCACCAGCCACCAAAGATTCTATTTTACTGCTGAAAGCTGGCACTGCTCCCAATGCCGTTCCGGCACAGGCTGTTTGTGTTCTGCCTGCCTTGTATCATAAGTTGCTACCGGAGAACTGCACCATCATCGCCAACAGCGATTTTGTAAAGCTGACTTGGAACGGGCAAGCTGCACACGCTTCAACACCGGAAACTGGCAACAATGCCATTACAGGGCTGCTGGAGCTGCTCGCCAAACTGCCAGATTTCCCGATGTGCAAGGCACTGTCTACTTGTTTTCCACATGGCTGCACAGACGGCAGCAATCTGGGAATTGCCTGCGAAGATGCGGAATCTGGTGCATTGACTTGCATTTGCAGCCAACTGGAGATTCAGGGCGATAAATGGGTTGGTATGATAGATATTCGTTACCCAATCAGCACTACCAAAGAAGCCATCTTCCAGCAGGTACAGAAACGCTTACAGGAAGCCAACTGTTCCTGCAAAGTTATCATTCAGAATGACCCCCATGTTGTTCCAAAGGAAAGTCCATTTGTGCAGACCCTGCTCCACATTTATGAAGAAGAAACCGGAGAAAAGGGTGAATGCATTGCCATTGGTGGCGGTACTTATGTCCATGATATTCCGGGTGGCGTTGCGTTCGGAGCAGAGTTTCCGAACTGGGACTATCACATGCATGGTGATGATGAATTTGTTCCGATTGAACACCTGATGAAAGATGTTCGGATGATGGCAGCTGCGATTCTGGAACTCTGCGGATGAAGTGGAAACACTGGAAAAAATGGGCACTGGTCGGCGGAATCATTCTGATTGGATGTTCTGCCCGTTTCCTCTCTATTTCTCAAATCGAAAAAAATAGCGTCATTACCATTTCTGATTCTGATGTGTTTCAACCATGGGAAATTCGAGCTGCGATTCAACAAACAACCGCAGATTTCACCATCTGGCATCCGCTTTCTCCACAAATCCATGCAACTGCTCAAACATTTTCTTACGAGGAATCCCTCTGCCAGACCGAATGGGAATGCAACAATTACGGCTGTGAACGAGAAAATTTCATCGTGATTTCCTGCACCTTTCTAACCGATGAAACTGCTAGTCACACGGTGCTAGATATGCAGGGAAATACGGTCTATTCGCAAACATGGATTTTTACTAGGAAAGCAAAGTTTTTGCCGTGGGTGCTGCAATCGCAGGGAGAAGGATAATAAAATCAATACAAAAAGGCTGCCGTATGCAATCATCATACGACAGCCTTTTATTATCTTTGTATCTCAGAACGTGCTTACTTGCTTTCTGCACCAATCCGAACCGCTTTCATATTTGCTTCAATCAAATGTGCACGCTTCGGCGGAATGCACTTTTCCATTGCCTTTTGTACGGTATCCAAATCAAACAGCTTGGTTTCTGCCAGCATTCTGCCCAGCAGAATCATGTTTGCAGAACCATTCAGACCGTTTTCGGTTGCCATATCGGTTGCCGGCAGGGAAATCGTTTTCACGTCATCCCGTACGGCTTTTTCCTCTACCACAGAGTTATCCAGCAGAATTAAGCCGTTCGGCTGCACTGCATTGACAAATTTGGTATAGGACGGGCCATTCATGGCAATCAGACAATTCGGAGCAGTTACCAGCGGAGAACCAATCGGTTCATCGGAAATACAGACGGAACAGTTTGCCGTGCCGCCACGCATTTCCGGACCATAAGACGGCAGCCACGACAGTTCTTTTCCTGCCATCAGTCCGCAGTATGCCAGAATTTTTCCGGCGAACAAAATGCCCTGTCCACCAAAACCAGCTAAAATAAATTCAGTTGTCATGCCTGTTCATCCTCCCCTGCTGCACCATCTTTATATACGCCCAGCGGATAATAATGGCTCATCTTATCCTTGACGAACTGCATTGCCTCCTGCGGTGCCATACCCCAGTTGGTCGGGCAAGTGGACAGAACTTCGATAATTGAAAGTCCCTTTTCTGCCTTTTCGTTTTCAAATGCCTTGCGGATTGCCTTCTTAGCCTCCCGAATGTGCGGAACGCTGTCTACAGCAACACGCTGTGCCAATGCAACACCCGTCAAGGTGGACATCATTTCACAAACCCGAATTGGGTAACCAGCATACTTCGGATCTCTACCATATGGGGTTGTCTGAGTAACCTGTCCCGGCATGGTAGTCGGTGCCATCTGACCGCCAGTCATCCCATAAGTCGTGTTGTTGATAAAAATAATGACCAGATTTTCTCCACGTGTTCCGCTGTGTACGGTTTCCGCTGTACCAATTGCGGCAAGGTCGCCGTCGCCCTGATAAGTAAAGACCATCTTGTCCGGATTGGAACGCTTGACACCAGTTGCAACTGCCGGAGCTCTGCCGTGCGGTGCTTCGATGACATCACATCCAAAATAATCATAGGACATAACGGAACATCCAACCGGTACAACCCCGATGGTGTTTCCCTCAATGCCCATTTCATCCAATACTTCGCAGACCAGACGATGCACAATCCCGTGCCCACAGCCCGGGCAGAAATGCATCGGCACGTCCAGCAATGCTTTCGGCCGTTCAAATACCACTGCCATTATTCTGCACCTCCTGCAAGCTTTTTCAATTCAGCCAGAACTTCGCCTGGTGTCGGAATGACACCGCCGGTTCTGCCAAAGAACGAAACCGGAATGCGGCATTCTGTTGCCAACCGTACATCATCTACCATCTGACCCATTGACATTTCTACATCAAGAATGTGGGTTGCAGACTTTGTTGCTGCCTGCAATTCCTTCTTCGGGAATGGCCACAGGGTAATCGGACGGAACAGACCAGCCTTAATGCCAGCTTTTCTTGCCGTATTCACCGCAGACTTTGCAACTCTTGCAGAAGCACCATAGGCGGTCACTACAATTTCTGCATCGTCGCACAGATAGGATTCTGCACGGGTTTCCTTTTCTTCTACAATTGCATACCGCTTGAACCGTTCCTTGACCTTTGCTTCCAGTTCTGCCGGGTCGAGGTACAGGGAATTGATAATGTGGTGTGCACGCTTGTTCTGGTGTCCATTGGTTGCCCAGTCGGACTTGTCTGGCAATGTTTCCAGCGGTTCTGGGAAGGTTACTGGTTCCATCATCTGTCCCAGCAGACCATCTGCCAGAATCATTGCTGGCATCCGGTATTCATCGGCTTTATCAAATGCCAATGTAACCATATCGACCATTTCCTGTACAGAAGATGGTGCAAATACGAAAATATGGAAGTCGCCATGTCCCATTGCGTGGGTTGCCTGATAATAGTCAGACTGTGCCGGCTGAATCGAACCCAGACCCGGACCACCACGCTGCACGTTGATAATAACGCCCGGCAGGTCAGAACCTGCCATATAGGAAATGCCTTCTGCCTTCAGGGAAATCCCCGGAGAAGAAGAAGAGGTCATTGCTCGTACGCCGGTTGAGGTTGCCCCCAAAACCATGTTGATGGCAGCAATTTCAGATTCTGCCTGTAAAAATACACCGCCTGCTTTCTGCATCTTCTTTGCCATATAAGCAGAAAGTTCTGTCTGCGGCGTAATCGGATACCCAAAGAAACATTTACAACCTGCCCGAATCGCAGCTTCTGCAAGTGCTTCGTTGCCTTTCATAAGACTTCTTTCCACGTTGTTACGCCTTCTTTCTATTTTTCAATCTGGATTGCACAGTCCGGACACATCATTGCACACATTGCACAGCTGATACACGCATCCTGATCGGTGCAGACCGCAGTGAAGTAGCCTTTTTCATTCCGCTTTTCTGTTTGCAGTTTTACCAGCTTCTTTGGACAGACGCTGACACACAGTCCGCAGCCCTTACAGCGGTCAAACCGCACTTTCATTTTTTCCATTGCTCTTTCCCTCCTTCCGCCGAATCGTCCGTCAGTAGGATTTAGAATGCATCATCCTGCTCCCAGACGGGCTTGACATAGACTTGTACCGGAAAACCGTTTTCCACCTGTACGGGCAAATCTTCCCGATAAGTGGTACAAATCAGCGGTAGACCGGCTGCTTCTGCAATGGTTTTTGCATAGGGAACAGCCTCTAAAATCAATTCCGCTGTGGTTTCGCTGCCGAGGTTGGAATTGTTGACAATACCAGTCGGCTGCAAACGGGCTGCCTGCTGCACTTCATAGAGCAGCGTCAAAGCCTCCTGCGGCTGAGCGGTCAGGTAGCGGTAGCGGTTCACCACATACCACATGTCCAATTCCGCCTGATAGGAACGCAGCATTTCGGCGTATCGACCCAGTGCAGTTGCACCGGCATCATCGCCGCCCACGTCAATAATCAGGCATTCTTCCTCATATGCCAACCGGGCAAGGTCAAAGGAAATCGCCGGAATATCCAGACTGGTATTGGCATAGAGCGTTTTCTCCAGATGAATGCCGTTCTGTTCAAACAGTTCCGCAAAATCTGCTGTCCGAAAATAAGGGTTGACAATATCCAAATCGACCACTGTCACCTTTTTCCCTTCCGCAGCCTGCCGCAGTGCCAAATTAACCGCAAAATTGGTTTTTCCCGAACCATAATGTCCGGTAATCAATGTGATTCTTTTCATGGAATGACTCCTTTTTTCCGTTCTGCATCGGTGTTGACATACAGTTATATTATAGCACCATTTCTCAAAAAATGCAACTGTCTAATTTCGGAAATCCTGCAAAAAAACCGCCGCAGGCATTTTGCATCCTGCGGCGGTTCGGAATGTTATAAAAAACAGAAAAATGAAAAAACGAACGGTGGTTTACTTCTTCTTTCTCTTGCTGATGAATGCAACCACACCAGCGGCGGTCAGGGTTAAACCTACTGCAACCGCTGGAACGGTAGTAACGTCACCAGTTTTCGGTGTGCCGGAGGTGTTCTTTATAACAGTGGAAGCTGGAGCGTTGCTTGCAGAACCGTTGTCGGTCTTGCCGCTGTCACTGCCAACTTTAACAAACTGACCACTTTCTGTATCATAGGTGTAATCTACACCCTTTACAGTAATAACACTGTCGCTCTTTACTGTGAAATAATCATCCAAAGCAATAGAAGAATCCGGATCAGTAATCTCATAACCATACGGACTGATTACATTTCCAACATAAATCGTATACAAATTGGTTCTTGTCGGCTCATTTCCACTTACATTGTAGATATTCAAAGCATACAAATTTCCACCATTGCTGGAAAGATTGACAATTGCAGCAATAAATGTAGAGCCATTGCAAGTAAAGCATACTGCTTCTTCAAATCTATGTGCATCTTTCTTATAAGTAATGTTGCTCTGTTCTACAACACCGTCTTTTGTAATAATGCATAATACAGATAAATAAGCACTATCTTCACAAGTATATATACCATATGCTTTTTTAGCAGATTCATCATAATAGAAAGAATCTATAGCAGTTGTATATGGCAATTCCTTCTTCTTTTCATCAACATATTCCTCGAAAATCTTCCGAAGTGCTTCTTCTGTTTCAGCTGGGTCTATCGTTGTTGTTGTCGTCGTTGTGCTGTCTGTAGTAGTAGCGGTTGTAGTCGGTGCTGTGCTGGCTACAAATGTGTTGGTTGCTGCATCAAGTGTATAGCTTGCAGTCGTTCCATAACCACTTCTTGGCTTAATGGTAAGCACATTGCCGGAAACAGAGAAATACTGACGTGCAGAGTATTGATAAACTATTTCATCAGTATAATTTACAGAGCCTTGTATCCCCTGTAAGTTTGAATTTACAACTATTCCAGAAAGATTTGTCAGTTTTCCATCTACATAGACAGAAAGTCTTAATAATTCGTCTTTATCATTTGCATAGCCAAAAAGAACAACCTTCACAGTTTTCCCATTCATCTGGAATGTAGAAGCATCATTAATTTTTGTGTCTTTCTCTTCCCCATCTTCATTAAGTGAACAAGCAGTAAATCCATTATACGCTTCATCCCAAGTATAAATATGATTACCATCTACTGCATGGATAACCAGCCCATTAAGGTCATTAACAGAGTAATAATCATTTACCTGAAGTTCTCCGGTTACTCTGCTTTCAACACAGATATTACTTAAGTTGGTTTCAACTCCGCCCTTTAAAACGGACAAAACAACACTATTATCAGCAGCTACGCTAACTTTTACCGTAAATGCTACCCCGCTGATTGAAATATCAGCCGATGCATCTTCCATTCCAACAACCTGATTCTCTTCCGCAGCAACTGTTTCTTCTGTGGTTTCTTCTTTCACAGCAGTGGTTTCTGCTTCCGTTGTTTCTTCGGTCGGTTCAGTCGTGGTGATTGCTTCGGTTGCCGGTTCCGTTGTGGCTGCGTCTTCTGCCCCAACGGTCAGACCAGTTGTTCCCAATACGCTAAGAGCTGCCAGAATTGCCAACATTTTCTTCATTTTCATTCTAAACTCCTCCATTTTTCCACACTTTTCATGGGAAAAAGCGTTGGTATCTTTCCAATTCACCCACTTTTTTCCATCTGATTACTCCTTATTATAGCACGGTTTCCTGGAAATGTCAATGGATTTTCCATTTTTCTGTAAATTCACACAAATTGCAGATGAAACAATTGTCGTTTTTTTACAGTTTTTCGTGAAACTGCCAAAAAACGCACGAAATCTCAGAGAAATCCCGTGCGTTTTTGTTCTTTTTACCGATTCTTTATAATAAGCCTGCTGCCTGTTTGGTATAGTATGTCAAAATTTCTATAGCATCAGCAGTATCTATGTTTCCATCCTGATTGACATCCGCCAACTGCAATGCTGCTTCCTGGTCATCGAAATGAGAAAAGCTTACCGGAAGATTCGCTGCCTTTCTCGCATAATAGGTCAGGAGTTCTACGGCATCCTGTACGTCTACTGTTCCATCTCCGTCTAAATCACTGTTGGCAGCAAGATAATGGTTTGGAACTTCTTTCAAAACCGGATTTCCTACTAATGCCAATGCTGTTGTCATATAACTTACAGATGCATCCGGCACAATGTCCTCTTCTAACAGCGTTCTAATCATATCCAATGCTGCTTTATAGATTTCTCCATCCGGCACTTCTACAACCAGTTTGTATGCATCCATTGCATCATCTGTATTCTCAATTTCTGTAACAGAAGAAACGGTATAAGGCAAATCCGCACATTGTTCTACGCCAAAATCTGTTCCCTTCGAAACTTTCACGGAAACATTGATCGAAGCACTTGTACCATCTCCAATCCATGCACTATGATGTGCTTCTGAACGGACTTCATAGACCGCTTCCACACCTGGCAGCTGATAAAACTTCTCTGCATCCTGCTCAGAAGCAGAAACAAAATAGGTTGTTTTCAAGTTCAGTAACGGTGAGAACAATGTTGCAATCTGTTCATTCCAACGCTCATAAAGTCCATCAAACTGATAGCTTTCGGCAGGCACAGCGGTCAAATCAGAAGAAATTGTTGTAGTATCCGGAACTGTGTTTTCATCTTCCATCACAATTGCAATACAACCTGTATTACCATGAGCAATAAAATAAGTTCCATCTTCTGTATCACCAATGACCAATTGGTCAATCCCACTCCAATGATAAGACACGATAAGCGTATATTCATCACCCGCAATGATATCATCCTTGCTCCAAGCAGACGCTGGAACAGACAGCATACTGCTTGCTAAAACCGCAGCCATTGCAGCTGCAACAAAACCCTTCTTTTTCATAAAAATCATCACCCTTCTGATTACAGCAATCCAGCTGCCTGTTTGGTATAATATGTCAAAATTTCCACTGCATCAGCAGCATCTACAGTTCCATCCTGATTGACATCCGCTAACTGCAACGCTGCTTCCTGGTCATCGAAATGAGAAAAGCTTGCCGGAAGATTCGCTGCTTTTCTCGCATAATAGGTCAGGAGTTCTACGGCATCCTGTACGTCTACTATTCCATCTCCGTCTAAATCACTGTTGGCAGCAAGGTAGTGGTTTGGAACTTCTTTCAAAACTGGCTTCCCTGCTAATGCCAACTCTGTCATCATATAACTTACAGATGCATCCGGCACAATGTCCTCTTCTAACAGCGTTCTAATCATATCCAATGCTGCTTTATAGATTTTTCCGTCTGGCACTTTTACAACCAATTTGTATGCATCCATTGCATCGTCTGTGCTCTCGATTTCTGTAACGGAAGAAACCGTATAGGGTAAATCCGCACACTGTTCTACGCCAAAATCTGTTCCCTTTGGAACTTTCACAGAAACATTGATGGAAGCACTTGTTCCATCTCCAATCCATGTTTCATGCTCTGCTTCTGAATGAATTTCATAGACCGCTTCCACACCCGACAACTGATAAAACTTTTCTGCATCCTGCTCAGAAGCAGAAACAAAATAAGTTGTTTTCAAGTTCAGTAATGGTGAGAACAACGTTGCAATTTGATTATTCCAATATTCATAAAGTCCATCAAACTGATAGCTTTCCGCAGGCACGGCGGTCAAATCAGAAGAAATCGTTGTCATATCTGGAACAGTATTTTCATCTTCCATCACAATCGCAATACAGTTTAAATTGTGACTGGTGATAAAGTGCGTTCCATCTTGTGTATCACCAATGGTCAACCGATCAATATCGCTCCAATGATAAGACACGATAAGCGTATGTTCATCACCAGCAATGATGTCATCTTTGCTCCAAGCAAATGCCGGAACAGACAGCATACTGCTTGCTAAAACCGCAGCCATTGCAGCTGCAACGAAACCCTTCTTTTTCATAAAAATCATCCTTTCTCCTTTTTATTTTTTGTAGAAATCAATTGGATTTCTATTTATAGTATACCATATTACCCCTTTGTGTGTCAAGGTATTGAATATAGTGAATATGAATCAAATTTTCAACAATTTTTTATTGAAAATAGACAAAGAGGACAACATTTTACTGCTGTCCTCTGTATCCTGCTATCATTTTCTTGTTAAGAATTGGATTCTGTCGCTGCCTGTTCTGCCTGTTCCATCCGGATTGCCTTCATGACAATCGCACATTCCAGCCGCTTCTTTTCGATTTCGCAAGAGAGCTTATGTGCTTTCCGAATATCGCCGGCATACTGATAGTTGTTGGCATTGCAACCGCCGCTGCAATAGAATCTTGCCCAGCATTCCCGACAATCTGGCTTGGTGTAGATATGTGCCTTTGCAAAGTCTGCTTTCTTTGCCTGGTCGAATGTTCCCTCTTCGAGGTTGCCCATCTTCCATTCTTCCATTCCAACAAACTGATGGCACGGATAAATGTCACCGTCCGGTGTAATCGCAACATATTCATTGCCGCAACCGCAGCCACGCAGACGCTTGATGGCACAAGGACCTTGATCCAAATCCAACATGAAGTGGAAGAAATTGAACTTCTTTCCGGTCTTTTCGTAGTCCAGAATCTTATTCATCAATACTTCGTATTCCTTGAAGATTGCCGGCAGATCTGCTTCTGTGATTGCATATGGGTCATTTTCATCTGCCATAACCGGTTCTACAGAAATCTGGTCAAATCCATGTTCCAGCAGGTCAAATACATCGTTGGAGAAGTCCAGATTGTACTTGGTATATGTACCACGTACATAATATTCCTTATCGCCACGCTGTGCAACCAGACGCTGATACTTCGGCAGGATAATGTCATAGCTACCCTTGCCGTCTACTCGCTTCCGCATCCGGTCATTGACTGCCTTTCTGCCGTCAATGGAAAGAACAACATTGGACATTTCCTTGTTAATGAAATCAATGTTGTCATCGTTCAGCAGCATGCCATTTGTGGTAATGGTGAATCGGAAATGTTTCCCATATTCCTGTTCCTTGCTTCTTGCATAAGCAACGACCTGCTTCACCACTTCAAAATTCATCAGCGGTTCGCCGCCGAAAAAGTCCAGTTCCAAATTCTTCCGGTTTGCGGAATGCTTCAGCAGGAAATCAATTGCCTGTTTTCCAGTTTCCAGCGGCATCAGCTTTCTGCCCTCGCCAAAGTCGCCCGTAGAAGCAAAACAATATTCACAACGCAGGTTACAGTCATGGGCAATATGCAGACACATTGCCTTAATCGGAGAAGCAACGGAACAATCCGCATACTTTTCATAATCATCTTCCGAGAAGAGAATCTGTTCGTTGTATGCCTCTAATACTTCATCATAGCAGGAAAGAATGTCGGCTTCTTGATAAAAAGCAGACAGCTTTTCTACGACTTCCGGCGGACAGACTTCTGCAAACGGCGGTGCAACATTGTCCAACATATCATAGGTCAAATCATCGACCAGATGCACGCCACCGCTGTTGACATCCAACACGACATTATAGCCATGTAATTTATACTTATGAATCATAATTTCACTCTTTCTATTTTGCAATTCTTGCAGGTTCTTTCTGGATACAGCAAGGCTGCATCGACTGTTTTTTGTCCTGTACGGCAAAATCCGTACACCGAATCCGGTGTACGGATTTATCTCGAACGAATCAAAATCGTTTGCTTACCGTTCGCACTTCTGGTTTGCAACGGTGCAAGAAGTCTTGCAGGCAGACTGGCAAGAAGCCTGACACTGACCGCAGCCGCCCTTAGCAGCAGATTCCTTCAGATTTGCCTTATTGATGGTCTTGATGTGCTTCATAACAAAAATCCTCCCTATCAAACATACTTACAGTTCTGCACTTGCTTTTCGCCTTAGAAACTGCATGAAATCCTCGGGACGATAACGTCCTAAGGGGATATAAACTATTATATCATACTCCCCCTTTGTTTTCAATAGCCTTTGCCGATTCACAAAAAAATTTTACATATTGCACAATTGCACACAAGTTCTTTTGGTTACTTTCCTGCCATTTTTTCAGCAGCGTGGCACACGGCATTTGGTATTCACGCCGACCACGCCACCAATACAGCTGCACAGAACCATAAAAATCAGCTTGGAAAATGTTCCGGCAGCCGCAAAACTTTGCAGCAACAGCAAGCCAATTAAAAACGTAACCAGATACATGGCAATGCCGCAGGCAAGCCCAATCAGCAACCCTTTGCAGCGTCTGCGTTTTGCAGCAACAAAACCAGCAGTAAAACTGCCGGCACAGAGGGAAATACAGCCCATTGCAGCAACCAGTTCTTCCGAAGCATCTACATTACTAATCAACAGAGAAAACAACAGCAACAGCAGCAACACCACTGCCAGCCCTGCAAGCACCGCAAGAATCGTACTCCAAATAGGGGACTGCCAGCAGGTTCGCCGGACAGGGCGTTTTTTACAGGGTGGCGGACAGGATGAACAGCGTTTTGGATGCATTGTAATCATGCCCCTCTCTCATCGGTGGAATTCCTGATGGATATGTATGCAAGCGGGTGGGAAATTATGCGTGGATGCTGTTCAACCTGCTTCCTCAAAAACTGCTGCTGTATCCCCGTCAATGCGGCATTCCCCAAAAATAATTCTACATTTTCAATTACATCGCAAACCGTACAGAACAATTGAAAATAGGGTTTTTCATACGATTCCACCAGCATCCCCTCCTTTTCTCTTATTATAAAACAAATTGTTTTATTTGTCAATTTCCACTCGGATTTTGTCGTATAATAACAGAAAAATGGAGGTGGATGATGCGATACCAACGAATCCGAGATTTGCGAGAAGACCATGATTTGTATCAAAAAGACCTTGCGGATTATCTGCACTGTTCGCAGGTTGCATATTCTTATTATGAACTGGGAAAACGAGATATTCCCACCAGTATCCTCATCCAGCTGGCAAACTTCTATCATACCAGCATTGATTACCTGCTGAACCAAACTGATGAAAAACAACCTTACCCTAAAAAATAAATCGAAAACAAAAAGGTGGCTCACCATTTCGGTCAGCCGCCTTTTGCGTTTTAAAAAGTTAAAAACCCCATAAACCATTAACAATCAGTGCATGTGTTACAGATGGGTTCTTTTCTTCCAAACATCTCTTTGCATCTTTCCTATCGTCTAATCCCTCACGGTCTGCAGTAACATCATAAAAATAAAAAGAAATATGCATTCCATCAATATTATTATAACTCACCACCGGAAAATTCCCATCAATTAATGAAAGATAATAGCTATCTGGTTTTCCCAATGCAGAAACCAATTCGGAATAAGACATTCCTACCCATGTAGAATCTGTAATTTCTCCAGAATAAACACCAAGCTCTCTCGGATATTCCCCTGGATAATCAATGATATATCCTGGGAACATGGAAGACTTTACACCATATCCACCAGATTCTGACCATTGTCCAACTTCTGTATAATCTCCATTCACACCAGCAATGAAATTACTTCGGCTTATGGACATCAAATCCCATGCATTATATCCATCCAACGAAGAAACCCACTTATCCGGATTTTTTAAATATATTGTTTCCATATACTTATTATAATTTTTCAAGTAATTGGAATACCGATTCGCCAGATTTCGTTCATCCGAATCTAAAATTTCAATATTTTCAAAATAGTTCCGTGCTTCTTCCAATGTCACTGGATTTCCGGAAATGGTAAATTCCGTACTGGTGTTTAATTCTACTAAGTTTGGATACTTTGGATACTTAGTATTAAGCGTATAATAGGATGCCACCTGTTTTCCATCATAACGAGTTAAACTCGAACCTTCTCCATCCCAGTATAATGAAAAATATTCCATATTTGCAAGGTATTTTTTATCAATATTCTTATCATAAACAAGTGTGCTGTATTCTGGTTTATTATATCTTGACCGTAGTCCATCATAAGTATTTATAGAACCATCTTCTTCATAAACATTATAGAAATAACTGCAACCCTCATAAAAAAAACAATCATCACTTTCATATTCATAAGCTTCCACTTTGTATTTCGCAACAGTTTCTTTTTTTCCATCATCATCGATATCAAGAAACGATACATTCACTAAATTTCCGGTTTCTGTTTCAGTTGTATGAATTCTCTTATATGACGCTGTTTCTGGACAACGCTGGGGCATGGAAATACCAAGGCTCTCCCAGGATGGCGACAAACCAGCTGCCGTTTTTGCATAATAAGTCAACACATAAACTGCATCTTCCACCGTGATTTGGACATCATAATTGACATCTGCAACAAATCTTTTCCGCTCTGTTACAGAGGGCAATTGTCCGGCAGCACTTTTTGCATATATCGTCAAAATTTCTACCGCATCCGAAACAGAAACTTCCTGGTCTTCATTCATATCGCCCATATCATCCATGCTAACAGCATCTGCTTTCACAGGATGATAAAGCGGTACAGAAACAAATGTACAAGCAAATAGAACTGCTAATCCCTTTTTCAAAAACTTCATATACATCCTCCTTTTGACGAAAAAAGCGGCTCACCAATTTCTGATTTGCCGCCTTTTCCTTCATGTACCTGAAAAATCCTTAGTCTTTCAGAACGCTTTCTTCGTCGTCCTTCTTCTTTTTCTTGGATTCTTTCTTTGCCTTGGCTTCTTCTGCCGCAGCAGCCTTTGCTCGTTCGTTGTCTTCCTTGACGGTGATGTTTTCCTGAATTGCCCAGGTCTTAATCCGCATCTTGTGACGGTCGCCACCCGTTTCAATCTGAATGGTATCGTCTTCCACACGGGTTACCAGACCAACAATTCCGCCGATAGTAACGATCTCATCGCCAACCCGTACGGCACGCTGCATCGCCTGCTGTTCCTTTTCCTTCTTCTTCTGCGGACGAATCAGGATAAAATACATGACCGCAAACAGCAATACCATCATAATCAGAGAGCCAACCATTCCACCGCTTCCAGTGGCAGAGGAACTGCTGCTACCGCTGGATGCAGCGGCAGACATCATGCTCAAAGCCCCCGTCAATGCTGCTACACTGACTGCCAATCCGTATTTTGCCATTCTTTTTCTCATGCTGTGTTCCTTTCCGGCTTACGCCTTCGCTTTGATATATTCGTCAATGGACGCTGCTGCTTTTTTACCAGCTCCCATTGCCAGAATCACCGTTGCTGCACCGGTCACTGCGTCACCGCCTGCATATACACCATCCTTAGTGGTCTGCATGGTATCTTCGTTGACAATCAGACAGCCCCGCTTGTTGGCTTCCAATCCAGCTGTGGTTGTCCGAATCAGCGGATTCGGAGAAGTACCAATGGACATGATAACGGTATCTACATCCAGCACATATTCACTGCCCGGAATGGCAACTGGCCGCCGTCTGCCGCTTTCGTCCGGTTCGCCCAGTTCCATCTTGATGCACTTCATGCCGTTGACTCTGCCAGTCTTTTCATCGCCCAGAATTTCTACCGGATTGTTCAGGTTCAGGAATTCTACGCCCTCTTCCTTTGCATGGTGTACTTCTTCTTTTCTTGCCGGCATTTCTGCCTCGGAACGGCGGTAAACAATATAAACATGTTCTGCACCCATCCGCAATGCACTTCTTGCAGCATCCATTGCAACGTTTCCGCCGCCAACGACTGCAACTGCCTTGGACTTTATCACTGGTGTATCATATTCTTCCCGATAGCCCTTCATCAGGTTGATTCGGGTCAAATATTCGTTTGCAGAGCAAACACCAACCAGCGATTCGCCCGGAATGCCCATAAACCGTGGCAGACCTGCACCAGAACCAACAAATACTGCTTCATAGCCGTCTTCCATCAGTTCATCAATGGAAAGAATCTTACCGATTACCATATTTGGACGGATTTCAACGCCCAGTTCTTCCAGTGTTTTTACTTCTTTCTGTACGATGCTCTTCGGCAGACGAAATTCCGGAATGCCGTACATCAGAACACCGCCAGCAACCTGAAATGCTTCAAAAATGGTTACCTGATAGCCCAGCCGTGCCAAATCGCCAGCACAGGTCAGACCAGCAGGGCCACCGCCAACAACAGCAACCTTGTGCCCGTTTGGTGCAACGGGTTTTGCCTGCAAGTTTCCGTGTTCTCTCGCATAATCTGCGGCAAACCGTTCCAGACGACCGATTCCGACCGGCTGACCCTTCTTGCCACGGACACACTTGCCCTCACACTGTGATTCCTGCGGACAGACTCTTCCGCAGACTGCCGGCAGGCTGTTGGTGGAGGTGATAATCTGATAAGCTTCTAAGAAATTTCCAGCTGCCATCTGCTGAATAAATTCTGGGATACGAACGCCAACCGGACAGCCTGCGACACAAGGCTTTGCCTTGCAGTTCAGACAGCGAGTTGCTTCTTCCATTGCCATTTCTGGCGTATATCCCATTGCAACTTCTTCAAAACAAGTTGCCCGTTCTTTTGGATCTCGTTCCGGCATCGGCACTTTTTCCAATGCCATATTTGGTTTTGCCATTGCGTTTTTCACCGCTTCCGATAGGAAACGATACTCCTTTCCTTATTTTACTTCCGCATTCATCATTCTACATGCGTGTTCTTGTTCCCGATACGTTCCACCACGCCGCATCAATTCGTCATAGTCTACCTTATGACCGTCAAAGTCTGGGCCATCGACACAGGCATACCGAATTTGACCATCTACGGTGACACGACATCCGCCGCACATTCCTGTACCGTCTACCATGATTGGATTCAGGGAAACGATTGTCGGGATTGCATACGGTTCAGTTACCTTAGAAACAAATTTCATCATCGGGATTGGACCAATCGCAATGACCATATCATATTTCTTTCCGGCATCAATCTGTTCTTGCAACACGTTGGTAACAAAACCTTTCTGTCCATATGTGCCGTCATCGGTACAGAGGAACAGGTTGTCACTGCACTGCCGGAATTCGTCTTCCAGAATGACAATATCCTTGCTCCGGAAACCAGCAATGACATCTACCTTTTTGCCCATGTGGAACAGCTGCTTTGCCTGCGGATACGCAATTGCACATCCAACGCCGCCGCCAACAACACAAACAGATTCTACGCCCTCCGGAATTTCGGTTGCCACGCCCAAAGGCCCTACCAAGTCCAGAATGGAATCGCCAGCGTTCAGAGCGGCGAGCCGTTCGGTCGTATGACCGACAATCTGGAAAATCAGCGTAATTGTTCCGGCTTCCCGGTCATAATCGGCAACCGTCAGCGGAACACGTTCTCCGTACTCGTCAATCCGGAAAATGATAAACTGCCCCGGTAATACTTTTTTTGCAATCAGTGGTGCATCCAGCTTGATTTTAACAACCGATGGATTCAACACGGTTTTTTCGATGATTGGAAACACAATTTTCCCTCTCTTTCATAAAAATAATCGTAATTTTATTATACCACGCAATTTTTGAAAATACAACCCATTTTCCATACGATTTTTTGTACAATTTTCTCTAATTTTTAAAATATCTTAAGCAGTAACTGGGCAAATCGCTGCCTCATTGGAAAAGATGCGGTTGTCAACTTTGTGATATTTCACTCTAAAAAAATAAGCCGACAACAATCTGTCAGCTTATTTTTTCTTACATGTTTTCTGTGCAGATTCCAATGGATGTCATTTATGCTTCTGGTTCTGTTTCCGATTCTGCATCTTCTGCATCCTCTTCTTTGTGTTCCAAATCATCCATAGTCAAATCGCTGTAATCAAATTCCAGCAATTCGTTGCAGCACGGACAATGCATGGTTCCTTCATCCAGAACAGAATCTGACAATACAATCGTATTTTGACAATTCGGACATACTGCTTCATACATATCATCGTCGTCGTCATCATAATCGTCGTCATCGTCTTCAAACTCGTCTGCTTCGTCTTCGTCATCCTCTTCGTCGCCAAAGACTGCATCTTCCACGTCGCCGAGGTCTTCGTCCAGAGATTCGCAGAGTTCTGTCAGTTCATCTACCTGATCCTGTAAATCCGTTACATACAAAACCGTTTCCTGAAGCACGTCCAGCAGCTGACCCAGAACTTTGCCTTCTTTTGTGGTCAAGTCCAGTTCCATGCCGTCTACTAAGCCCTTCAGATAAGACATCTTGTCACTCAAATTCATATGCTCCGCCCTCTTTCTTTTCTTTTGTCCATTGCTGAAACAGACTGTTTTTTCACAGATACCATGTACCTGTATTTATGCCAAGAATCGAGCTCGATTCTTATGCACGTTCCATATATTCGCCGGTTCTGGTGTCGATCCGAATCTTGTCGCCAGTGTTGATAAACAGCGGAACTTTGATTTCTGCACCAGTTTCCAGTGTTGCCGGCTTGGTTGCGTTGGTTGCAGTATCGCCCTTGAAGCCCGGATCAGTTTCGGTTACTTCGAGTTCTACGAAGAACGGCGGTTCTACACCGAATACGTTGCCCTTATAGGACAGAACCTTAACTTCCATATTTTCCTTTACGAACCGGAATGCATCGCCCAGCTTCTTGCCATCAATCGGCAGCTGTTCGTAGGTTTCCATGTCCATGAAGTAATACAGACCGCCATCTTCATACAGATACTGCATGTCCTTCCGTTCAATGTAAGCGGTCGGATACTTATCAGTCGGGTTGAAAGAACGTTCTACCACTGCACCAGTGATGACATTCTTATACTTGGTACGAACGAATGCAGCACCCTTACCCGGCTTTACGTGCTGGAATTCAATAACCTGTACAACGTTGCCGTCCAGTTCAAAGGTGACACCGTTTCTGAAATCGCCTGCTGAAATCATAAAATTAAACCTCCGTGATTGTTTGTTTCTATCTCCTGTTCTGTTGCCGCTGTCCTCTGGACAGAAAGCACAGGTATATATTTTATTATACTACAGATTTCGGCGTTTTGCAAGCCTTTTCCATAAATTTTTTTCAATCCGATTAAAAATTCCAGTCTGGATTTTGCCCAGCAGCCTTCTTTGCATAGTACGTCAGAATTTTTACAGCATCAGAAACATCAATCTGATCATCGCTGTCATCGACATTCATCGCCTGATAAACGGCTTCTGTTACGGAAACCGGATTTCCAGCTGCTTTCTTTGCATAATACTGCAAAACAAAAACCGCATCCTCAACATTGACTTCCCCATCCTGATTTGCATCGCCCTTTAAAATGGTCGGTGTTTCCATAGTTTGCAGGGTATAGCGGGATTCCCGTCCTTGGGAGTTATCGCTTGAAATAATTTTCTGGAAATAGGTTTCTGCATAAGAATTCTGATAGCAGGCAACGGTGATTTTTTGAAACATTCCCTGAAAGGCTTCGCTAGCGATGGTCTGCACGCTGGATGGAATCGTCAGTTTCTGCAAACCGGTACAACCATAAAATGCATAAATCGGAATTTCCTGCAAGGTGTTCGGCAAAGTCACCTGCTCCAAAGACGAACAGCCCCAGAATGCAGCCGCCTGCAATTCCTGCAAGCTGTTCGGCAACTGTACTTGTTTCAAAGATGCCGCATTACAGAATGCATAACTTCCAATCGTTGTTACCGTATTTGGAATGGTAATGGAAGTAAGTTTCGTCTGAGAAAATGCCCACGCTCCAATGGTCTGCAAGCCCGTTGGCAGCGTTACATCTGTCAAATCCGCAGCAGAAGCAAACGCATACGGTGCGATTTCTGTAACCGTATTTGGTACGGAATAGGTTGTTCCCGTTTTTGCAGGCGGATAGCAGAACAGCGTTGTCTTTCCCGCATTCATCAAGACATCATTTTCAACAGAAAATGCCGTATTTCCGTTTTCAACCGCAAATGTCTGCAAGCTGATGCAATCTCCAAATACATTTTCTCCCAGTGTTGTCAGGGTTGCCGGAATGGCAACGCTCTGCAACGATACACAGTTGAAAAAGGCAAGGTCGCCGATGCTCTTCAGCGATTGCGAAGATGGGATATTACTCAGGGAAACACAATCCGAAAAGGCAGAACTTCCGATGGACTGCAAGGAGTCCATTGCTCCGATGCTGGTCAGAGAGGTGCAGGAAGAAAAGGCATTTGGAGCAATTACCTGCACATTTCCGCCACCCGTTACCGTTTCCAGACTCTTGCAACCATAAAAAGCACGCTCTGCAATCACTCGCACTGGCAAACCGCCAATGGAAGACGGAATTTTAATGGTCGTACGGGTCTGGTCGCAGTCAATGACTTCTGCATAATCACTGTATTTCAAATATTTCAAGCCCTTATAAAAATCCGTTTCCTCTGCTGCTGCTACAGACAAGGAAACCTGTGAGAAAACCGGTGAAACTGCCGGAACAGTTGCTGCTGTCAGCATGCAAGCAGCTGCCAAAATGCCGCACAAACGGCGTTTATAAGATGGATTCATGGTATCACTTCATCCTTTCTGAATATTGCATGGTTTCAAAATGTTCTTCTATCTATCACAATCCATAGAAGGTAGCTTTATAATAGCACAGAATCATGCAATCTGTCAAGGCTTATTTTCACCTGCAAAGCAATCATTTCACAAGGTTTCCCGATCAATTTCTTTACCAGCTGCACTTGCCAGCAAACCAACGGAACAAAAAGGAAATTCTTGCTTATTTTGCTGGAATACAAATCAAATCCGGTGTGACTGCGGTCAGATTTCGGCAGCCTGTTTCTGTAATGACGACGAAATCTTCAATCCGCACGCCAAATTCTCCCGGCAGGTAAATGCCTGGCTCTATAGTAACCACATTTCCCGGTTCTAATGATACATGAGAAGACGGTGCAGCGTTTGGATATTCGTGAATGTCCATTCCAACGCCATGCCCCAGCGAATGCCCGAACTGTTTTCCATAGCCAGCCGCTGTAATGATATCTCTTGCAATCGCATCCAATGCTTTTCCGGTGATACCAGCACGAGCCGCTTGCAGGGCAGCTGCCTGTGCCTGCCGAACAACTTCATAGACGCTCTTCATCTTTTCGGTTGGTGTTCCAACGCAGACCGTTCGGGTCATATCGCTGTGATAGCCATTCACCATTGCACCAAAATCCATCAGCACAAAGTCCCCTGCCTGTACGGCTGCATCCGATGGCACACCATGCGGCATGGAAGTTCTTGCACCCGTCAGGGCAATGGTCGGGAACGACATTGCTTCTGCTCCCAATTCCAACATCGTGAAATCTAATTTTCTCTGAATTTCCCGTTCTGTTACGCCTACATGCAGCCAGTCTATTACATTCTGCAAGGCAGCTTCTGCAATTCGCTGGGCTGCCTGAATCTGTTCGATTTCATCCGGTGTTTTTACCATCCGGCATTCTTTAATCGCATCACTCAGCACATTGCTGGTATCCCAAGTATACTGATGAGAAAACCGCTTTTGCAGGTTGGAAAACTGCTGCAAGGTCATTTCTGCGGATTCCACTGCAATGGTCGTTGCGTGGTGCTGCTGCAACAGATTTTCCACCTGTACCGACAGATTTTCCAGTTCTATTACCTGACAATCCTTGACACATGCTCTTGCTTTTTCAATATACCGAAAGTCAATCAGCAAGTATGCTCCATCCCGAAAGCAAATCACATTTCCGGCAGAAGATGCCATTCCGGTAAAATATCGGCGGTTGACATCTGCGGAAATCCACGCACAGTCAATGCCCTCCGGCAGCCGCTGCATCAATTGTTCAATCCGAGTCATCGTCAAAAGCCCCTTTCTAAGCAATTCTATCAGAATGATTAAAGCATTGCCAATGCCTGCAATGCCAGAAAATAGCTGTTAATGCCAAAGCCGGCAATCATTCCGGTGCAGACCGGTGCAATGACTGACTTCGACCGAAATGCATCTCTTGCCTGAATGTTGCTGATGTGCACTTCGACACACGGCAGCTGCATATCTGCAATCGCATCATGAATGGCATAGCTATAATGCGTATATGCTCCGGCATTGATGACTACGCCATCCATCGTCTTTCTTGCCGCTTGCAGCTTGTCAATAATTGCACCTTCGTGGTTCGACTGGAAAATTTCGCAGTGCAGACCGAGTGCTTCTGCCCGCTCTAAAATCATTTCATTCAGCTTGTCGAATGTCACATTTCCATAAAATGCAGGGTCACGTTCTCCCAACAAATTCAGGTTTGGCCCATGGATAACCAGTACATTTTTCATGATTGTGTTCCTTTCTCTTCTTGATAAATTTCACGGGGAAGGAATGGGACTTCCATTCGCCGTTTAAACCGGAAAAACCGAGTTTGCTCGTGTGCAATCGGAAAGACAAAAATACATTTCAACCGTTTGAGGTTTGCCCCCAGCACATCCGTAAAAATCTGGTCGCCAACAACCGCCAGTTCTTTCCAAGGAAGTCCAATAACGGTTCTCGCCTCTCGAAATCCCTTTGAAAGCGGTTTCTTTCCCTCGCAGACAAAGGGCAACCCCAATAAATCTGCAAACGGCTTGACTCTGGGCGGATGGTTGTTGGATACTATACACATTGCAATGCCGTTTTCTTTCATGACCGCAATCCAATCCAGCACACCTTCCGCCGGACGAGGGTTGTCGTGGGTGGTCAGGGTATTATCCAAATCCAGCAGCAATCCTCGAATTCCGAAATGCTGCAACATTGTTGGGGTAATATCGCACACGGAACGCAGTGCTGCTGTTATCCGAAACATCAATCGCTTCGCTCCTTTCTTGTTGTTCTGCTTTTATCATACCGCATCCCTGCCTCTGAACGTGTCAAAAACAGTCGAATCGGTTTTGTTTTACAAAAAAACGGACACACTTTTTCAAGTGTGTCCGCTGTGCTGTTTGCGTCAAAAATTAATATTTCCGCTTACGAGCAGCTTCAGACTTCTTCTTACGCTTTACTGAAGGCTTTTCGTAATGTTCTCTTTTCCGAACCTCAGCAATTACGCCGTCCTTAGCACAAGATCTCTTAAACCGCTTCAGTGCGGTATCCAGAGATTCATTTTTGCCAACACGAACTTCTGCCACTTACATTTCCCTCCCTTTGCCGCCACGGCAGAGGCTGATCATCCGCAAAGTTTCCCCTGCTTCTGACCTATACCACCGATGGTCCCGACATCGGAACTTCGGGATACTACATCAATCTGTCCTTAGCAATCAACTTGGTTTTTATCACACCGTTTCCGGCATGGCAGCCATCCAGAAACACACGAAAAATCCGCAGTTTTCTGTTCGGCATTTCAAATATGTTTTATTATAACACACAGAAAATGGTTTGTCAAGCCTTATCGGAAGTTTTTTTAATTTTGGTTATTTTGCAACAAAATTAACCAGTTTATTTGGTACATATATCTGCTTCACCAGCTGCTTTCCAGCAACAGCTTCTGCAATCTTCGGTTCTGCCAGAGCCTGTTCCAGAACAGCATCCTTTTCTGCACCCACTGCAATATTCATCTTGCAGCGTACCTTACCATTAATCTGTACAACGATTTCAATAGTGTCTTCCTTGCAGAGTGCTTCGTCATAAGTCGGCCAGCTCTGTTCATGCAGGATTCCGCCACAGTAGGTTTCATACAGTTCTTCGGTGATATGCGGAGCGAACGGGTTCAACAGAATCAACAGTGTCCGGAATTCTGCCTTGTTAATCGAACCAGTTGCAGTGATTTCGTTCAACAGTTCCATCATAGCGGCAATGGCGGTATTGAACTTCAGGGTTTCAATGTCATTGGAAACCTTCTGAATGGTCTGGTGCATCTTCCGTACCAGTTGTTCCCGATAGGTATCGCCGTCAATCAGGTTATCCTGCAATGCCCAGATACGGTCTAAGAACCGCTTGCATCCACGAATGCTGGAGGTGCTCCACGGAGCAGCCTTTTCAAAGTCACCGACAAACATTTCATACAAACGCAGGGTATCTGCACCGTATTCCTTGATGACATCGTCCGGATTGATGACATTGCCCTTGGACTTGGACATCTTGGTGAACTTGCCCGGATGGTCTGGGTCTTCGCCCAAAATCATACCGTGAGAGGTTCTCCGCTTGTACGGTTCTTTGGTGTTGACAACGCCAATATCATACAAGAACTTATGCCAGAACCGAGAATACAGCAGATGCAAAGTGGTGTGTTCCATACCGCCGTTGTACCAGTCAACCGGCATCCAGTAATTCAGTGCTTCCTTGGAGGCAATGCCGTTCGGGTTCTTCGGGTCGCAGTAACGCAGATAGTACCAGCTCGAACCTGCCCACTGCGGCATGGTGTCGGTTTCCCGCTTTGCAGGGCCACCGCACTTCGGGCAAGTGGTATTGATAAAGCTTTCCAGTGTGGACAGCGGGCTTTCTCCGGTATCCGTCGGCATATAGCTTTCTACATCCGGCAATGTCAGCGGCAGTTCGCTTTCCGGCAATCCAACCCAGCCGCACTTGTCACAGTAAACAACCGGAATCGGTTCGCCCCAATACCGCTGCCGAGAGAATACCCAGTCCCGCAGTTTATAGTTGACCTTGGACTTGCCCTTGCCAGTTGCTTCCAGCCAGCCCTTAATCTTTACCTTTGCATCTTCCACAGACATCCCATCGAGGAATCCGCTGTTGACCATCGTACCTGTTGCACAATCGGTGAACGCTTCCTTGGTGACATCGCCGCCCTTGACTACTTCGATAATCGGCAGGTCGAACACCTTTGCAAATTCATAGTCACGGGTATCGTGTGCCGGAACTGCCATGATTGCACCTGTTCCGTAGCTCATCAGAACGTAATCCGAAACGAAAATCGGGATTTCCTTGTCATTGACTGGGTTGATACCACGAACACCCTTCAGACAAACACCCGTCTTTTCCTTTGCCATTTCTGTTCGTTCAAAGTCAGACTTTCTAGCTGCCTTTTCCTGATATGCACGGATTTCATCCATATTTTCCAGCTTGTCTGCCCACTTTTCAATCAGCGGATGTTCCGGAGAAATAACCATGTAAGTTGCACCAAACAGGGTATCCGGACGAGTGGTATAGATTTTCAGGGTATCACCAGCAGTGGTCTGGAAGTCTACTTCTGCACCGGTAGAACGTCCAATCCAGTTCCGCTGTGCGGTCTTAATCTTTTCCAGATAATCCACTTCATCCAAATCATCCAGCAACCGCTGTGCATATTCTGTAATCTTCAGCATCCACTGAGATTTTACTTTCTGTACAACTTCGCCGCCGCAGCGTTCGCAAACGCCGCCAACAACTTCTTCATTTGCCAGAACGACCTTACAGGAAGTACACCAGTTGACCGCCGTTTCTTTCTTGTATGCCAGACCTTTCTTGAACATCTGCAAGAAAATCCACTGTGTCCAATGGAAATAATTCGGGTCAGTCGTGTTGATTTCCCGATCCCAGTCAAAGGACATACCCAGTGCCTGCAACTGCGACTTAAATCTTGCAACATTGTTTGCGGTTACGATTGCCGGATGAATCTTATGCTTGATGGCATAGTTTTCAGTCGGCAGACCGAATGCATCCCAACCCATCGGGAACAGAACATTATAGCCTTCCATTCTCCGCTTTCTGGAAACGACATCCATTGCGGTATACGGTCTTGGGTGTCCGATGTGCAGACCCTGACCGGATGGGTACGGGAATTCGACCAATGCATAGAACTTCGGTTTTGTATAATCATCCTCTGCGTGGAACGTGTCATGCTCCGCCCAATACCGCTGCCACTTTGCTTCAATGGCAGTAAAGTCATATTTGCTCATAGTTGCTTCATCCTCTTTCTTGTTTTTTCATGAGATTGGTTTGCATTAACCTGCAAAATAATCTTTTACATCTTTATGGAATGCCAAAATGGCAGCTGCACCGACATCCAGCAAGCCTTCCACCAGATAAATCCAGTTCGAGCCCAAATTCGACAGGTTCGCCGGCAAGTTGACCAAGAAAATCAGTGCCAGAAAAATGGCTGTTACATACTGGCTATATGGAATCCGTTTCAGCATTGCAAAAATCAAAACTGCTGCAAACAGCAGGGAAACCAAATTGCTGGCACTGAATCCCAAAATCAGATTCAAAATGCCCTTTAAAATCATGTATGCTCCAACAACTGTAATCATTTTCTTTCCGTTTTCCATAGAAAATGCCTCCTTTTTTACCGCATTAGTCTTCCTTTAACCATGCAGTTACATCCATCTTTTCGCCGTCTGCCCAAAGCCGTTCCAGCTGGTAGAATGCTCTGGTTTCCTTATAGAACACATGGATAATAATATCATTATAATCCAGTACGATCCAGTTTGAACCGTTTCCTCTGCCCTCTCGGTGTAGCGGTTCGATGCCCAGCTTTGTCATCTGGTATTCTACTTCGTCTGCCAGCGTTTTGGTGTGCGTGGTACTCGTACCGTTGGCAATGACAAAGTAATCGCCTAAAATTGTCAGATTCTTCACGCCGATGACCTGAATATCTTCGGCACGCTTGCTGTCCAATGCTTTTACAATTGCTTCTAATACTGCTTTCTGCTCCATGAAATGATAATCCTTTCGTGTTGATGGTGATTTTCTTTAGTTTCCATTGCTGTAAATATTCTGTTTTCCATCCTCAGTATCTCCGTTGTGGATGTCGCCCAGATTTTCTTCTGTATCCGAATAGGTGTCAATATAATTGCTCTCGTCGACCAGTTCCACAATGGTACTCTCATCATAATACATTTCGTTCTGATACGGGCGGAAATATTCGTTGATGAGGTCAATCGCTTCGGTCTTATGAATCGAATAAACTGCCTGCCCCTCGTACATGATGCCCTCGCCCGGAACCATATAGACATTTACGCCGTCCATGGTCAATCGCTTTGCGGCAAAATCTGCCAGCATGCTGATTTGTTCCAGCGATAAATCCGTTGCAATCCATTCATTCTTATAGATTTTCTGCATCGCCGACATCAATTCCGTCTGGCTCATATCCAACAATTTCTGCATGGCTGCTGCCAAGAAAATTCGCTGTGCCTTTACACGTCCAATATCGCCCTCATCGTATTCCCGACGGAATCGAACAAACCATTCTGCCTGCTGTCCGTTCAGCGTCTGCTTTCCGGATTTCAGAACTTTATCTGCTTCATACATGATTTCTTCCGGCAGGTCAATCGGAATACCGCCGATGGAATCCACAATGTTTGCAATATCCGTACAGCTCAGCTTGACATAACAGTCAATCACCAAGCCGAAACTCTCCTGAATGGCATTGACTGCACGCTGAATCGGTGTGACCGTTTCATCCTGCCCTGTTCCATAGATGCTGTTGAACTTATTGGTAGAGGTGTTCGCATACGCTGGCATATAGCAATCTCTCGGAATTTGCAGGACATTCATCGTTCCTGCAAAAATGTCAAACTGGAAAATCCAGTTGACATCCGCCAGTTTTCCGCTCTCATCCATTCCCATAAAAAGCACGGTGTATTGTCCTTCGACAATCTGATCCAAATCCAGCCCGTCATCTTTTGGGTCTGCATCATCTGTATCTTCTTTCAGATTCAGAGCAGAAGCATCCGTATTGACCGGCTTCTGGAGTGTTCCTTCTTTCTGTACCAACGGCTGCCAGACCTTAAAATACTTCATAATCGAAATCTGCCGGGTACTCATCGTTCCGTTCGTAATTGTCCGGTAATCAATAATCGGTGCATTTAAAATCATCGTTACCACTAACACAACGGTCAGGGCAATCGAACCGATCATCACAAACAAATCTTTCTTCTTGGTATTTTTCTGGCTTTTCTTCGTCTGCCGTTTTTTCGCCATCTCTGGAAACCCCTTTCTCTTCCTGCTCAATCCTTCATTCCTGCCACAATCTGCACATACTGATTGTAAGCTTCAATCGTATGACGAGGCAGCAAGCCGCCTTTATCCAATACGTTTGCAATCGAAATTTTCAGGGCGTAGTACATGCCGAGATTCAAATTTTGATTGACGGCTGCCCGCAATGTATGAACATCAATAAAGTTCCGTCCTGCCTCTGTCATATCTGCCAGATAGACAATCTGCTCCAATGGCGTCATGCCTTTTCTTGCAACCGTATGATACCGGATGGCATCCAATACATGCTGATTGTTCATGCAGTATTTCTGCCGCATCAGCTGTGCACCCGCAATGCCGTGCCAGAGCTTTTTGGTGTTCCATTCTTCTTCCGTGATGTCCAGATCGTCCTTTCCAGCTTCCATCAATGCTTTCTGGTCGTCCGCTTTCATGTCCTTGCAGATGTCGTGCACCATACCGGCAAACTCTGCCAAATCTTCATTGACATGGTAAATTTGTGCCAGCCGCTTGCATTCTGCTGCAACCCGCACAGAGTGTTCATACCGCTCTTTTCGCATCGTTTCTTCACTGACCTGTTTTTCCAGCACTTTCCGCATGGATTCGGTCGCCTCTGAAATCGAAACTTCTTTCGGCGGCGGTGGCTGCATTTTATGTTTCATCTTTTCAATCACAGATTCTTTTGCCATCGAAATTCCCTTGCTTTCTTTTGCCGTTTTCTTTCTCTTCCGTCCGCTGATACAACTGATGGAATACAATATATTTTACTACTTTTTCCGGTAAATAGCAAGTACAATCCTGATTTTTTTTCAGCATCTCCCGAATTTTTGTAGAGGAGATCGGAAGAACCCGGTCACAGCAAAGCTGAATCGTACCATATGCCGAAAGTTCCTGTGCTGCCTGCTGCAACGCTGTGCGGTCATCTGTTTCCCGTGCGATCACACCCAGTTCTGTCATGGTCAACAGTTCCTGCCAGCGATACCAGTTTTGAAATTGCAGCAGCATATCACTCCCCATCAGCAAAACCAGTTCCACATCTGTCCATTCCTGCCGCAAGGCGGAAATCGTGTGAATCGTATAGCTGACGGTTTTCTGCTGCAATTCGTAATCGCTCACAGAAAAACAGGGATATGGAGCAATTGCCAGCCGGCACATTGCCAGCCGGTGCACGCCATCCGCAACATCCGCTGCATTCTGTTTAAATGGAGAAATATAAGTCGGCATGAATAACACATGGTCGAGCGAGAATTGTTCCATTGCAGTCTTGGCAAGGTGCAAGTGTCCGTTGTGAATCGGGTTAAAACTGCCGCCAAAGATTCCAATCCGCCGCATTACTTCAAATCAATAACCGGCTTTTTTGGATTCCGCTTATAGAGCACAAAGCGGCTGCCAATTACCTGTACCACTTCGGATTCTGTTGCTTCTGCCAGCTGTTCGGCTGCTTCTCTGGCACTCAGTTCTGAATTTTCCAGAACGTGCAGTTTAATCAGTTCCCGTTTCCGCAGAGCATCGGAAACCTGCTGAATCAAAGTTTCCCCGATGCCGTTCTTTCCCACCTGCAAGATGGTTTCATAGCTACTGGCAATCCCCCGCAGGGTTGCACGCTGTTTACTGGTCAACATAAATTTATTCTCCTTTCAAATATGCCTGTAAGGCTGCCAACGCTTTTCCACGATGGCTAATTGCATTCTTTTCTGCTTCTGTCATCTCTGCCATTGTCTTGTTCCCAACGACAAATACCGGGTCATAACCGAACCCATTTTCGCCCTTCGGCTCTGTTCCAATGATACCCTCGCAAACGCCCGCAAAACAATGCTGTTCGCCGTCTGCGGTAAGGTAACAAATCGCACAGACAAACCGAGCGGTTCGCTGTTCAGTCGGAACACCCTGCAACTTCTCCAATACGAGATTGCAGCGGTCTTCATCGGTTGCCTGCTCTCCGGCAAAGCGATGGGAATAAACACCCGGTGCACCATCCAGTGCATCAATCATCAATCCGCTGTCATCCGCCAGCACGGCACAGTGCAAGGCTTCCTGCACAGCCTTTGCCTTTATGATGGCATTTTCCTGAAAGGTTGTGCCCGTTTCCGCAACTTCTGCGGTAAAACCAACTTCTTTCTGTGAACGGACTTCCAGCCCGAATGGCTCTAAAATTTCCCGCATCTCCCGCAGTTTTCCAGCGTTGTTGGATGCAAGAATCAAAGTTTCTTTCTGCATTACTTTCGTTCCTCCGTTTCAAACAGGGCGTTGACAAAATCTCTCGCATGGAATGGCTGCAAGTCATCAATCTTTTCGCCGACTCCAATTAACTTGACCGGAATTTCCAGTTCGTTCTTGATGGAAACAATGATACCGCCCTTGGCAGTGCCGTCCAGTTTCGTCAGAACGATTCCGGTAATGTCTGCAACTTCTTTGAACAACCGTGCCTGATTCACGGCATTCTGTCCGGTGGTTGCATCCAGCACCAGCAGGATTTCCTTATCACAGCCAGCTGCTTTGTTTTCAATGATACGGTTGATTTTTGCAAGTTCCTGCATCAGATTTTTCTTATTGTGCAGCCGTCCGGCGGTGTCGCAAATCAGAACATCACAATTTCTTGCCTTTGCTGCTTCGATGGCATCATAGACAACTGCTGCCGGGTCAGAACCCTCTGCATGTTTCACCAGTTCAACGCCTGCCCGGTCTGTCCAAACTTCCAGCTGGTCGATGGCAGCAGCCCGGAAGGTATCGGCTGCAGCAACGATGACTTTCTTGCCGTCCTCTTTCAGCTGATGGCACAGCTTGCCGATGGTGGTTGTTTTCCCAGCACCATTGACACCGATGACCATAATCACAGACGGCTTGGTCTGTAACTGTAACGTCTGGTCTTCGCCCAGCATCTCGCCGATGATTTCCTGAATCAGTCCCATAATTTGTTTCGGGTCGGTGATGCCCCGTTCTTTTACTCGCTTACGGAGCTGGTCACAGATTTCAATCGAGGTTTCTGCCCCCATATCGCCCATAATCATGGTTTCTTCCAGCTGGTCGAATAAGTCTTCATCAATCTTGGTAAAGGCATTCAAAACCAACTGCATTTTTGCAATGACAGAATCCTTGGTTTTCCGCAGACCATCCCGAATCTTTTCAAAGAATCCCTTTTTCTTCTTCTTTTCTGGTTCTTGGGGTTCTTCTGGTTCGGATGCTTCTGGTTCTTCAAATTCTTCTGATTCAACTTCTTCTGTTTCCGGTTCTGCAACTTCTTCCGGTTCAGTTTCTACGGTTTCCGGCTCTGCAACTTCTTCCGGCTCAGGTTCTACGGTTTCCGGTTCTGCAATTTCTTCCAGTTCAGATTCTACGGTTTCCGGTTCTGCAATTTCTTCCGGCTCAGGTTCTACGGTTTCCGGTTCTGCAACTTCTTCCGGTTCGGTTTCCACGGTTTCCGGCTCTGTAACTTCTTCCAGTTCAGTTTCTACGGTTTCCGGCTCTGCAACTGCTTCCGGCTCAGGTTCTACGGTTTCCGACTCTGCAACTGCTTCCGGCTCAGGTTCTACGGTTTCCGGCTCAACTTTTACCGTTTCCGGTTCGGCTTCTTCTGCTTCTGACTCAGCTTCTTCCGGCTGAAATGTTACAGCAATCGGTTCTTCATCGTCTTCGTCCTCCGCATCCGCTTCGGAATCTTCCTCTTCTGTCAGCAACTCGTCCTGTGCTGCCTTTGCAGCAAGTGCAGCTGCTTCCGCTTGGTCAGCTGCAATTTCTGCTTCTGCTTCTTCTCGCCACTGTTCTGTTTCTGCCTGACGGGCTGCCTCTCGCTCTGCCAGCATCTGGGCTGCAACGTCATCGGTATCTGTTTCCGGTTCTGGTTCCACAATCTGTTCTTCTCGTTCCGGCTCGTCTGCCTGTTTCCGCTTCATCCAGCCGAACAGACCGCCTTTCTTTTCTTTCTCTTTTTCTTTGTCCTTCTTTCTTCCAAAAAAGCCCATGTTCAACACCCTTTCTTCTGGTTTTTATGCTTCCGCTTCTTGTACCTGTTCCATATGCAGCAAACGAGAAATGCCGTCTTCCTGCATGGTCACACCATATAGAGCATCTGCCGCTTCCATTGCCATCCGCCGATGGGTAATCAAAATAAACTGCGTCGTATCCCGAAACCGTTGTAAATACTGCACATACCGCCGTACATTGCCCTCATCTAATGCCGCATCAATTTCATCCATAATGCAAAACGGCGTTGGACGCTGCCGCAAAATGGCGAAATAAATCGCAATGGCAACGAACGACTGTTCCCCGCCGGAGAGAGCAATTAGATTTTTAATCACTTTTCCGGGCGGTGCAACCTGAATTTCAATGCCGGAATGCAATACATCGTCTGGGTCAGACAAGGATAGCGATGCTTCGCCACCGTCAAATAGTTCTCGGAAAATCTCCTGAAATGCCTGATTGATACCGGCAAACCGTTCTGTAAAGATTCGCTGCATTTCTGCGGTCAGCTGTACAATCAACGTTTCCAGTTCTTGTTTTGCCTGCGTGGCATCCTGCAACTGTGCGGATAAAAATTCCCACTGCTTGGAAACTTCCTGATACTCTTCAATCGCAGACACATTGACATGCCCCAACGACCGAATCTGTCGGCGGAGCGTTTCCAACTGCTGCTTGGCAAGCAATTCATTGGAAATCGGCTCTGCCAGCTCATTGGCTTCCGATAACGTCACATCATATTGTTCTCGCATCTGCTGCACAATCCGGTCACGCTGCTGTTCCAGTGTATGTTGTTTTGTTTCCAGCTGGGCAACTTCTGCCGCTGCCCGTTCCCGTGCAGCACTCAACTCCCGAATGCCCTCTTGCTGCTGACGAATCCGCTGTTCCTGTTCTGTGTGAATCCGTTGCAGCTGTTCAATGGTCTTACGGTGTTGGGTCATCTGTTCCCGACAGGTCGTCAGCTTGGTTTGCAGTTCCTGTTCCTGCTGCTGCAATTGAACCGCCTGTTCTTGGCAAGCCGCTTCTGCTTCTGTCAATTGCTGTTTCTGCTGTTTACATTGCTGCAACCGCTCTTGTTGTTCTGCAATCTGCTGCTGTTGACTCAAATATGCCTGCTCCAGCTTTGCCGCTGCAATCTGACGGGTGGTCAGCTGTTCCCGAACAGCTGCTTGTTCCGCAGACAAGGTTTCCTGCTGCTGTTTGGCTTCCTGCTGCTGTGCTTGTAGGGCAGTCAAATCTGCCTGCACCCACTCCCATTCTGCCTTTGCAGTTGCGTGCTGCTGTTGTAACGCTGCCACTTGTTCTGACAGCTGCTTTCGTTGCTGCTGCCGTTCTGAAAGCTGTTGTTGCAGCTGCTGGAACTGCTTCTTTGCGGTTTCCGCACGGGCAGCCGCCAATAATTGTTCTGCATGCTCGTGGTGCAACTGATTTTGCAATGTTTGCACCTGTTCCAGCTGCTTTTGTACGGCAGCTTTCTGCTGGCGGAACTGCTCTGCATCTGCCTGTACCTGTTCCTGTAACTGCTGAATGGTCTGCTGTAAGGCAAGCTGTTCATTCTTTCGAGTCAGGATTCCGCCTTTTTTCTGGGAAGAACCACCTGTAAACGAACCGCCGGCGTTAATCACTTGTCCATCTAGCGTGACGATGCGGAAACGGTAGCCATACCGCTGTGCCAGTCGGGTGGCATCGTCCAGATTTTCTGCAATTACAATCCGTCCCAGCAAAGAGGATACAATATTCTGAAACTTTGCATCATACTGCACCAAATCGCACGCCAAACCGATGACTGCTTTTTCCTGCAAAACTGCGGATTCTTTGAACGTCTGCCCTTTGATCGCAGTCAAGGGCAGGAAGGTTGCCCGTCCAGCTCGTTTTGTTTTCAGGTAGCGAATCCAATCCTTGGCTGCGGTTTCATCTGCAACAACAATATTTTGCATCGCTCCGCCTAAAGCTGTTTCAATTGCCAGACTATATTGTGATTCCGTTGTCAACAGTTGCGAAACCGTTCCATATACACCATGTGGCTTGCCGTGCTCTGCCTGCAAAACTGCCTTGACACTGCCTGCATAGCCTTCCATGTTGTGTTCCATCTCCTGCAACAACTGCAACCGCTGCTGGGCGGTCTGCAACTGCATCTGCCGCTGGGCATTCTGTACTTGCTGCTGTTCCAGATGGGCTGCAAGGGTTTTGTGTTGCTGCTGTGCCGCCTCTAACGCCACACGCACCGCTGTTTCCGCCTCGACTGCTGCTGAAACAGCGTCTATCGTCTGCTGTTCCGTTTCAGCGGCTGCCTGCAATTGCTGCTGCAAAGCGGCTGCCTGTGCAGTCTGCGAAACCGTCTGTGCCTGTATCGTTTCGATTTGTGCGGCAAGGGATTCTGCCCTTGCAAAGGAATGGTTCTGATTGCCGTAGCTGGTACGCAGTTTGGTTTCTGCTTCTTTCACGACTGCGGCTGCGGCTGCCAGCTGCTTGGCAAGTTCTTTCTGGAACTGCTCCTGTTCCTGACAGGCTTTGACGGCGGTGGCTTTTTGCTCCTGTAAGGTCTGTATAGCTGCCTGCTGCGTTTGCAGCTGTTCTGTAGCAGTTTGTTCCGCTGCAGCAGCATCTTTTTGCTGCTGTGCAACTTGTATCAGCCGCTGTTCGTTGTGCTGCTGTTCATTCGCACAGACCGCAAGGTCTGCCTGTGTCTGAGCAGCGGTTTCTTCTGCCTGCTGTACCGATTCCCGTAGATTCTGAATCCGAACCGTTGTCTGCTGCATTTCCCGATACTGTTCTTGCAGCAATGCATCTGCCTGCTTCAAATCCAGTGCAGCATTCTGTTCATTCCCTCGTGCCTGTAAGAGCGTATCTCGCAGGGCGGCTTTTTCTTGGTCTAAGCCCGTCAGCTGCTGCATCCAGAGCGAAAGTCCTAATTTTTTCTGCTGTTCTGACAGCTTCAAAAACTGCTTGGCAACTTCTGCCTGCTGGCGGAGCGGTTCGACTCTGCCCTCTAAAGTCGCTGCAATATCCTGCAACCGCACCAAATTTTCCTGTGCAGCCTGTAAATTTCGCTCGGCTTCTTCCCGTTTATAGCGAAACTTAGAAACACCCGTTGCCTCTTCAAACAACTCTCGGCGGTCGGTGCTGCGTGCACTGACAATTTCCGCAATGCGTCCCTGTCCGATAATCGCATAGCCATCTCGCCCCATACCAGTATCCATCAGTAGTTCCTGCACGTCTTTCAGCCGAACGGCTTTCCCGTTAATCTGATAGACACTTTCTCCGCTGCGGTAAAGCTTTCGGGTAATGGCAATCGTTTCCCCGTAGGATTCCCCAAACAGACCGGTTTGGTTATCCAGCTGAATGGTAACGGCAGCAAATCCAGACGGTTTCCGGCGTTTTGTTCCGGAGAAAATAACATCTTCCATGCGATTTCCACGCAGCAGCTTCGTGGACTGTTCCCCCAATACCCAGCGAATCGCATCGCCGATATTGCTTTTTCCGCTGCCGTTTGGCCCAACCACGGCGGTCAAGCCCTGTTCAAATTCCAGTTTCACCCGATCCGGAAAGGACTTAAATCCTTGCAGTTCCAGCGATTTGAAAAACATCGTATCCGTCCTTTCCGATTTGCAGCATTCCTGCCGGAATGGCTGCTGTTTCTATGATTCGCAGCGAAACCCCAGCTTCCCGACAGGCTGCCCGATTGCAAGCATGATGTCCGGCAACCCGACTGCTCCAGCCGGGAGCAACCTGTACTTCTGCCATGGTTTCCTGCGGATGTTGCTGCATCCACTGTTTGAGAACCCGTAAACACAGCCGAGATTCCACCAATTCCCGAAACGCCGGATGATAGAATCCAGCAACGGCTTCTGACTGCACCGTATCTTCTGCATGCAGTCCGCAGCGAATGACTCGCACACCCTGCTGCCGACACGCACAGAGGGCATCGGCACAGAGTTCCAGAACGGTTTCCCAGTCATACAGGACAAAACTGCCATTCTGCACCCGTTCCGCTAATTCCGTTCCTTTCAGCACCACCAGAGGATAAATTCGCAGGGTGTCCGGATGCAGGGCGAGCAACTCCTGCAAAGTTTTCCGTTCCTGCTCCGGTGTGCTGCCGTCCAAGCCGATCATCATTTGCAGTCCCAGCGAAAAGCCAGCAGCTGTAATCCACTTTGCAGCATTCCGCACATCTTGTGCGGTGTGACCCCGATGATTTTTTTGCAAGACCGCATCCTGCATGCTCTGTGCTCCCAGTTCAATGGCGGTCACATGAAACTGCTGCAATCGCTGCAAAATCTCCGGTGTTATGCAGTCGGGACGGGTGGAAATCCGAATCCCTGTCACGCCCTCCATCGCTAAAAATGGCTGTACTGCTTCCAGCAGGGCATTTTGTTCTTTTTCCGGAATGGCTGTAAAACTGCCGCCAAAAAAGGCAATCTCCAATTGTTTTGGTCGGCGTGGATGTGCAATTGCCTGCCGGCAAATTTCCTGCACCTGTTCCAAAGTTGGAATCTGCTGTGCTGCACTGATTTTCCGCTGGTCGCAGAAACTGCACTGATGCGGACAGCCTGCATGCGGAACAAATATGGCGATGTTGCCCTTATTTTTCATAGCCCATCAGCCGCAGGGCTTCTTTGGCTGCCATCTGTTCAGCTGCCTTTTTGCTTCTGCCTGTTCCAACGCCAATCACGTTGGAATTTAAGCAGACTTCTACCTGAAATGCCTTTGCATGGTCTGGGCCGCTCTCCGACACCAAAACATATTCCACTTTTTCTTCCGGATTCTTCTGAATGACTTCCTGCAATGCCGTCTTATAATCCCGGAATCCCAGCGATTCCCGCTGTTCCAGATTCTTCGGAATAAACCGCATAATATGCCGTTCTGCGGCTTCCATGCCGCCATCCAGATAAATGGCTGCAATGACGGCTTCAAAGGCATCCGCCAAAATCGAGGAACGCATTCTGCCGCCAGTATGTTCTTCGCCCTTTCCCAACAGCAAGTAATCCCCCAAGTGGATTTCCTGTGCAAAGACGTGCAACGCCTTTTCACAAACCAGAGATGCCCGCAGTTTTGTCAGTTCGCCCTCCGGCAGTTCCGGAAACTGGTGGAATAAATAAGAGGATACGACGATGGAAAGCACGCTGTCCCCCAAAAATTCCAGCCGTTCGTTGCTGCAGCGGCACTTTTTCTTCTCGTTGGCATAGGAGGAGTGTGACAGTGCCTCAACTAAGAAATGACGATTCTTAAAATGATAGCGAATTTCTGTTTCAAACTGCTCGAAATGCACCTGTTCCATATCTGCCCAATCCTTTCTGTAATCATATAAGATCTAAAACGCTTGTTACGCTTTTTTTACTTGTTCCTGCTGCATGAACTTTGTCATTGCTGCAATCATATCGCCGGCAACGCAATCTCTCGCCTGCCGAATCGCATTGAAAAATGCAGTTGCATCGGAACTGCCGTGAGCCTTGACAACGGGTTTCTGAACGCCCAGCATCATTGCACCGCCTACGGCTTTATAGTCCATCTTTTTGGTCAGAGCTTTGATTTTCGGCAGCACCAAAAGTGCGGACAATTTTCCGTTTGCTCCGGCAAAAATATTTTCTTTCAACTGGCTGCCCATGAATTTTCCCATGCCTTCATACAGTTTCAAGGCAATATTTCCCGTAAATCCATCGGCAACGACCACATCCGCTACTCCAAACGGCAATTCCCGTGCTTCTACGTTTCCACAAAAATGCACCGGGGCTTGTTCTAAGAGGCGGTATGCCTCTAAATCCAACTCTCTGCCCTTGGTTTCCTCCGCTCCAACATTCAACAATTTCACCTTTGGCTGTGGAATGCCCATGACCCGTTCCATATAGGCACTGCCCATCACGGCAAACTGCACCAGCATTTCCGGACGGCAGTCATTGTTTGCTCCGGCATCCAATAACATAAATGGCGTTGTTGCTGTCGGAAGAATCGGTGCTAAGGCTGCTCGTTTTACGCCCCGAATCCGCTTGACCAGAAACGTCGCACCCATCAGCAAAGCACCGGTGCTGCCGGCAGAAACAAAGGCATCTCCGTTTCCGTCATGCAGTGCCTGCATTCCAACTGCCATCGAACTATCTGCATGCTGTTTCAGCAGGGTGCTCGGCTCTTCATGAATGTCGAACACTGTCGGAGCGTGCAGAATTTGCAGTCCGTCCAGTGAGAGATGATGTTCTTCTGCACACTGGCGAATCTGGTTTTCTGCTCCAACCAATGTGACGGTCACACCCAGTTCCTGCACGGCACGAACAGCACCCTGGATGACCTCCAGCGGTGCATGATCGCCACCGAATGCATCGATTAAAATATTCATTGCCCTTCCCCCTCGGTTGTGTTCTCCGCAGTCTGCTGCAAATAGGCATCCAATGCTGCCAATGCCCGATCCGCATATGCCTGATATTTTTCTCTCTTATCTCGAATGCGTTCCGGCAGTTCTGGCAGAATGCCCATATTGCAGCCCATTGGCTGGAACTGTGCAACCGTTTCATCACTGATATAGGCAGCCAATGCCCCCATCATGGTTTCTCTCGGCAAAATCAGCGGAGCTTTGCCCTGCATCCGGCGTGCTAAGTTCTGACCAGCCAAAATGCCGCTGGCTGCGGATTCCATATAGCCTTCCACGCCCGTCATCTGCCCTGCAAAGAAACAATTCGGATTGCTGCGAAGGGCATAATCTGCCCCCAACAGCCGTGGGCTGTCCAGGAAAGAATTCCGATGCATCACACCATACCGCACAAATTCTGCGTGCTCTAAGCCCGGAATCATGGAAAAGACCCGTTTTTGTTCGCCAAATTTCAAGTTGGTCTGGAAGCCGACAATGTTGTACATCGTACCCTCCTGATTTTCCCGCCGCAGTTGAATGACTGCATACGGACGGCGACCGGTACGAGGGTCAGTCAAGCCAACTGGCTTCAGAGGGCCAAACCGCATGGTATCTTTCCCACGGGATGCCAGAATCTCAATCGGCATACAGCCTTCATAGACTCGGAAAAAGTTCTTGTCACAGTCGTGGAGTTCTGCCCGTTCTGCGTTGACCAGAGCCTCATAAAATGCCTCGTATTCTTCCTGATTCATCGGACAGTTGATATAGTCCGCCGTTCCTCTGCCATAACGGGCAGCGAAAAAGACTTTTTCCGCATCCAGACTTTCATACTTGACAATCGGTGCAGCCGCATCAAAAAAACGCAGCCGTGTACCGCAAAGCTGTTCGATTTGCTCTGCAAGTTTTCCCTCTGTTAAAGGACCAGTTGCAACGACTACATTTCCCGCGGGGATTTCGTCAATGGTTGCAGTTTCCAGCGTAATCAGCGGATGGGAGCGGATTTGTTCCGTTACCAAATCGGAAAATGCATCCCGATCCACTGCTAGTGCTCCGCCAGCTGGAACAGAAGTTTTCCGTGCACAGGGAATCAACAGTGACCCCATGCGTTCCATTTCTGCTTTCAACAATCCGGCTGCGGATGCCAGACGGTCTGCTTTCAACGAGTTGGAGCAGACCAGTTCCGCCAGACCATTCCGATGATGTGCCGGACTATAATGCACCGGCTTCTGTTCGTAGAGCGTAACGGCAACGCCGTTTTGGGCAAGCTGCCATGCTGCTTCACAGCCTGCCAGTCCGCCACCAATGACAATTGCCTGTTTCCGTTGTTCTGTCATGCCTGACCTCCGCCTGAAAGATTTTTTTCAAATCCGCAGCCCGGCTTTTCACAAATCAGCTTGCCGGACTTGCCGCCCTTTTGGAACAAGGTCGAACCACACTGCGGACACTGTTCTGCAACCGGAATATTCCATGTCATAAAGTTGCATTCCGGAAAGTTGCTGCATCCATAGAAACTTCTGCCACGCTTGGACTTTTTCAATACCATTTTTCCGCCGCAAAGTGGACAGCAGCCCGGCATTTCCTGCACAATCTTTCGGGTATTGGTACATTCTGGGAAACCGGAACAAGCCAAAAACCGCCCGAACCGTCCGATTTTAATGACCATCTTTTTGCCGCAGACTTCACAGACTTCGTCTGTTTCTTCGTCCGGAATCTTGACCCGCTTGCCTTCCATCTTTTCTTCAGCTGTTTTCAGTGTCTGAGAGAAATCACCATAGAACTGTTCCAATGACTGCACCCAGTTCTTTTCTCCCCGTTCCACATCATCCAAATCACTTTCCATCTTGGCAGTAAACTTGACATCTACAATGTTCTTAAAGAGTTCCTTCATCAACTGCGTTACAACTTCACCCAATACCGTTGGTTTCAGCTGTTTGCCCTCTCGCTCTACATAATTTCGAGCAGTAATCGTTGTGATGGTTGGAGCGTAGGTGCTCGGCCTACCAATTCCGTATTCTTCCATCGCCTTAATCAGAGAAGCTTCAGAGTAACGAGTCGGAGGCTGCGTAAAGTGCTGATTGCCATCCAGTGCACGCAGCTTTAATGCATCACCCTCGTGCAGTTCCGGCAGATTCTTATTTTCAGATTTATCTTTATCGCCCTTGTTATCTCTGGTTTCTTCATACAGAACAGTGAATCCATCGAACTTCATCGTAGAACCGCTTGCCTTAAATAAGCAGTTGTCTGCATCAATATCCACTGAAACCGTATCCATCAGAGCATCTGCCATCTGGCTGGCGATGAACCGTTCCCAAATCAGGCGGTATAATTTATATTGGTCAATTGTCAGGCTGCTTTTCACCTGCTCCGGTGTCAGTTCCGGCATAGATGGACGAATCGCTTCGTGGGCATCCTGTGCATTTTTCTTTGTCTTATAGACCCGTGGCGTTGGCGGCAGATAGGATTCTCCATAGGCAGAAAGAATGTAGTCTGCTGCTGCCTTTTTCGCCTCGTCTGAGATTCGCAGGCTATCGGTACGCATATAGGTAATTAGACCCACTGCACCCATGCCTTGAATCTCCACGCCTTCATACAATTCCTGTGCGACTTTCATGGTTCGCTTGGACTGAAAACTCAAGCGATAGGAGGCTTCCTGCTGTAAGGTCGATGTGATGAACGGAGCGGATGGATGTTTTTTCGTCACCCGTTTTTTCACGGACTTTACGACAAACGGGGCTTCCTGCAAGCGTGCAACAATGGCATCTGCCTGCTCCTTGCTGGAGATTTCTGTTTTATCAACTTTCTTTCCGTCTACCGCTGCTAACTTTGCCGAAAAGACTTTTCGGGAAGCTGCTGCGGAAAGCTTTGCGTCAATCGTCCAATATTCCTGCGGCTGGAATGCCCGAATTTCATTTTCTCGGTCAACAACCAATCGAACGGCAACCGACTGCACTCTTCCGGCAGACAGACCACGCCGTACTTTTCTCCAAAGAAACGGACTGAGCTGATAGCCGACAATTCGGTCTAATACACGCCGTGCCTGCTGGGCATTTACCAAATTGATATCAATTCGATGGGGATTTGCCATTCCTGCTTGTACGCCGCTCTTTGTGATTTCATTAAAAGCAACTCGGTTATTATCCTGCATATCCAAATGCAGCATCTGGGCGATATGCCAAGAAATCGCCTCTCCTTCTCGGTCAGGGTCGGTTGCCAGATAAATTTTATCGCATTTTGCTGCATGGGATTTCAACTGTTTGATGACGTCTTCCTTGCCCTTCATATCCACATACTTTGGCTCGAAGTGGTTTTCAATATCCACACCAAACTTTGACTTTGGCAAGTCCCGGATATGCCCCATAGAGGCAATGACATCAAAATCTTTTCCTAAATATTTTTGAATGGTTTTCGCCTTTGCCGGCGATTCTACAATCACCAAATTTGACATATTCTTTTTCTCCTGTTCCGCTTTGCCGCATTCCGATGCGACATAGTTCTAAACGAACGGGTTTTTCTCAACATACACAATAATACTGCCCCGGCTGCCGCTGCACCAACTGTTCAATCGCCAGTTCTGTCAGACACGCTGCCACTTCCTCGGCATCCTCCTGCAACATCAAAACCATCTGGTCAATGTGCAAGGGAGATTGTTCCAACAGCAGTTCCATAATTCTCTTGGATAGTGGGTCTAATGTTTCCAGCACAGAACGGTCAACCGTTGGAGCAGATTGCTGCTTTTCTGAAATGGATGGCGAGGACGGTTGTGTTTTCGGCTTTGCAGGCTTTTTCGGTGGTAACTCCACCGCAGCGGTGGCTTCTGAGGAATCCGAAGATTTCAACTGATTCTGTTCCTGCTGCTCTAAAACGGCTTGCATCGAAACTTCTATCAACCGCTGTTCACAGCCGTGGTCATATTCTTGCAGGATGTCCTCCGGTGCGAAAACCGGAATCGCACCCTCTCGCAGGTATTTTACCACACCTGCATATTGATTGTCAAATATGTCCGCTGGCGGTAAACAAAAAACAGGCTTGCCCTGTTCCATTGCCTGTTCCGCCGTAATCAATGCTCCGCTGCCAATTGGTGCTTGAATCACCAATGTTCCGCCACTGACACCAGCTAAAATCCGATTCCGCATCGGAAAATTCTGCCGAGATGGTTCTGTCCCTGGCAGAAATTCTGACAACAGCAAGCCATTTCGCATGATATATTTCTTTGCGGAAGCGTTCGGCTTGGGGTATGGCACATCTAGACCGCAGCCCATCACAGCAACTGTCTTTCCACCGGAAAGCAAGGCTGCCCGATGGGCAACCGAATCCAATCCAACCGCAAAGCCACTGACCAGCAGCATTCCACTCTTTGCCAGACACCGACACAGCAAATCCGCTGTGCGGATGCTGTACGAGCTGGGCTTTCTCGTTCCAACAACGGTCAAAGCTGGATAATCACTCAGCACAGAAAGCTGCCCCTGATAGAACAGCACTACCGGCGGATTGTAAATCTGGCGAAGCGATTCCGGATAATTTTCATCATCGTACGCCACCAGTTCAATCCGTTTTTCCGCACAATTCTGCATCAGTTTTCCGATTTGCTCATTTGTGATGGAACGAATGCTGCGTTGTTCTCGCTCGTGAATAAAAGGCAGGTCTGTTTCCGTCTGCAAGACTTGCCGTACTTTCTGCGGTGTTTCATACTGTTCTAACAGTTTCCAGATTTTCCGGCTGCCTGCCCCGAATACCAACAGCAACCACAGCCAATCATAGATACTTTCCTGTTCCATGTGGATTTCCTCATCTTGGTTTTGTCATTTCCCACATCATAATTCCAGCTGCCATAGCAGCATTCAGCGATTCCATATAGCCTTTCATCGGAATGGTAATCCGGCGTTCACACTGCTGCACAACGGATTCCGGCAATCCGTTTCCCTCGTTTCCAATCCAGACGGCACAGCCGTTGCCCAGTTCACAAAGCCCCACTTGTTCGGCATCGCCCTGCACCACAGAGGCACAGGAAACAATATTGGCAGTCCGCAAATTCTGCAAAACCGTTTCTGCATCCGGCATCTGCATCACTGGCACATGAAACAATGCTCCCATCGTTGCACGCACAACTTTTGGACTATAAAAATCGCAGCTTTGGCAGCAAATCACACCGGAAACGCCCATTGCAGCAGCAGTTCGCAGCAGCATTCCCATATTGCCAGGGTCTTGCAGCTGGTAGAGTACCAGATACGTTCCCTCTGCAACGATTGGAACTTGTTCCGCCGGCATCTGACAGATGGCAAACACGCCCTGCGGATGTTCGGTTTCCGTCAACTCCATAGCAAGTTCATTTGAAATAAGCAAGCGTTTTGTTTCTCTCAAATCAGCCTCTAAAGAGCAAAATTCTTCCTGATAGCGTTCCCACGCTGCTTCTGTCAGGAACAGATGAGTCAGTTTCCTTGAAAAATGCACGGCATCTGTGACCAGCCGATACCCCTCTAACACAAACTGCTGGTTTTGGGTTCGGGCTTTTCGCTGCCGCACCAGTTTCCGGTAAAGCTGAATGGAAGGGTTGTCCTTTGCAGTAATTGCGGTCATGCGGAATTCCATTGCGGTTCTGCCTCCTGTCTGCTGAAAATTTCCCTATATATAACAAAACACGCCCCGTTTTTTCAAAAAAACCGGAGCGTGTTCCAAGCTTGCCCCTTAAAGAGCAGCCTTTGCCTTTTCTACAATCGCAGTGAAACCTGCTGCATCGGTGATTGCAATTTCAGACAGCATCTTCCGATTCAGGGTAATGCCAGCCTTCTTGCAGCCGTTCATGAACTGAGAATAGTTGATACCATTCAGCTTGCATGCAGCAGAAATTCTGGTGATCCAGAGCTGACGGAATTCTCTCTTCTTCTGCTTTCTTCCAACATATGCATAGTTGCCAGACTTCATAACGGCCTGTTTTGCCATCTTGAAGTGCTTGCTCTTTGCACCAAAATAGCCCTTTGCGAGCTTCAGGGTCTTATTTCTTCTCTTGCGAGTCATCATCGCACCTTTAATCCGTGCCATTTGCTTCTACCTCCGAATATCTATGTGTTTCTCTTTTCTCGATTGACTGTCCGTTCTGCGGATTGTATCTTAGAGATACGGCAGAAGCTTCTTCAGTGCCGGTGCATTGGTTACATCAGCAATACCAACGGTACGAGCGATTCTCTTCCGCTTGGTGTCCTTCTGGGTCAGTCTGTGTCTTTTATTGGTCTTCTGATACTTTACCTTTCCGTTTGCAGTAACCTTAAACCGCTTCTTTGCACCGGAATGTGTTTTTGTCTTAATCTTTGCCATTGCGAGTTCCTCCTCTTACTTGGATGCCTTCGGTGAAATGAACATGACCATACTGCGGCCTTCCATTTTTGCCGGCTTTTCAACAGTACCAACTGCTGCACACGCTTCCTTAAAGCGGTTGAGCAGTTCTTCTCCGAGCTGCGGATGGGCAATTGCACGCTTACGGAACCGAACGGAAACCTTCAGCTTATCGCCGCCCTCCAGAAACTTCTTTGCCTGATTTACCTTTGTTTCAAAGTCGTGGGTATCGATTGCAGAAAACATCCGGATTTCCTTGATGGAAACCACTTTCTGATTCTTTTTTGCTTCCTTTTCCCGCTTCTGCTGTTCAAAGCAATACTTGCCGTAGTCCATAATCCGGCAGACCGGCGGGGTTGCCTGCGGGGCGATTTTTACCAAGTCCAGATCCTGTTCATACGCAAGTTTTTGTGCATCTCTTGCGGACATCGTTCCAAGCTTTGTCCCGTTCTGATCAATGACCAGGATTTCTCTATCCCGGATTTCTTCATTGATTTGCAGCTCTTGTTTGCTGATAGCCAGCACCTCCAAACATATTATTTTCAAACAAAAATAAAATGCGTACTTTTCAAAAAAAGTACGCATCATTCGACCTCGTTTCCACCAGTTTCCGCACCGATTCTCACAAACCGGAACGAAACAGGGAATATTGACCGTTTCGACAACAGCCAAACGGTGAGAACGATGATGCTCTGCTTTGTTTTCTCTGGGTATTATAACAGAGTACCGAAAAGATGTCAAGCGTTCCGTTTTAAATTTTACAGAAATTTCACATCTTACACCGCCTTTCTCCGGCTTTTTCTGTCCGTTTTCAGCTTCTTTCTGATTTTGGATTGACGAATCCCGTTCTTTCTGGTATAATAAAACCAGAATGTAACAGCGTGAGTTCTTTTTTATCTATGAAATCTATAAACCAAAAGGGAGTCTTTCATATGCTACAACTTGCAGCCGTGTTCAGCGACCATATGGTTCTGCAAAGAGAAAAAAATATTGTTGTATTCGGCATCGGCGAAGTCGGTGCAATTATCACCGTTTCCATTCCGGAACGAAAATTATATGCTTCTACCACCGTAAAAGAAGACGGCAGCTGGCGGCTGCAATTTCCGCCGCAACCTGCTGGAACAGGGCTCAGCCTGTTCGCCAAGGATAGCCATACAGAAATTCATTTTCAGGATGTTGCCATCGGGGAAGTCTGGCTGGCTGGCGGACAATCCAATATGGAATTTCCAGTGAAGAATGCTGTCAACGGAAAGTTGGAACTTTCCCGCTGCGAACGCAGCCGGGTTCGCTATTATCATGTACAGAGAAGCGGTGTCATGCATGCTGCTTATTTCCAGAACGAACGGAAAAACCGCTGGCAGATGCCAAACCCGACCAATGTTGCGGAATGGTCTGCCGTGGCATACCTTGCCGCAAAAGAACTTTCACAGAAACTGGGTGTCGTTGTTGGGGTCATTGGCTGCAACTATACCGGCACTTCTGCCAGCTGCTGGGTACCGTCTGCCGACCTGACCGGACACACTGCCTTACATCCGTACTGGGCAGCTTACCTGTCCGCCTGCCGGGGAAAGACCGATGCAGAAATGGCAGCGGATTACGCCGCATATCTGGCATATCAGAATGCATGGGAAAAGCGGATGACTGCCTGCTATCAGGAAAACCCAAAAATCAAATGGAATCAGGTTCTGGAACGCTGCGGTGAAAACCGCTATCCAGGTCCAATGGGCAGCCGCAATCCGTTGCGTCCATGCGGCTTATATAAAACCATGCTCTCCCGAGTCATGCCGTACACCTTACGGGGATTCTGGTATTATCAGGGAGAAAACGATGACAACCGTCCGGACAGCTATGCACAGCTGCTGACTGTCTTAATCAACCGCTGGCGGAAAGACTGGGGCGACGAAACCATGCCGTTCCTGATTGTTCAGCTGCCCATGTTCAGCTACGAAGGGGAAGAAGCCCGTACAAACTGGGCTGAACTGCGGGAAGCACAAATGCAGGTATTCCGGACGCTCCGCAACACGGGTTTAGCCGTGACAATGGACTGCGGCGAATACAACAACATGCATCCAGCTGACAAGCGAACCGTGGCACACCGTCTGGCTCTGCAAGCCTTGTATCGGGTTTATCGGGCGATTCCGGCGATGGATGCAGAAGCTCCGTACTGTAAAAATGCATATGCATCCGGCGGTGCATATATTCTGCAATTCTCTCAGCCTGTTGTTGCAAAGGATGGCGAAGCAGCCGTATTTGAACTGGCTGGAACGGATGGCGTTTACTATCCGGCAGTTGCAGAATTTCGGGACAACTTTGTCCGCCTGACCTCTCCAAATGTGCGGATTCCGGCATCCATGCGGTACGCTTGGCGGAACTGGTGTGATGTTGGCGTTTACGGAAAGAACGGCATTCCAGTTGCTTCTTTCCGGATGCCAAAATAATCGGACTCAAAAGAATGTCCGCAGGTCTGCAATGTGGGAAGTTGTATGGTCTGTTTGCTCGGAGGTTGTCCACTTCTTGAACCACTCCGCTAACTTCCATTTGACCCGATAGCGTTCGGGATGATAGAGCACATCTTGTTCGGCATCGGAAAAATAGGCTTTTGCCTGCTCATCCTGTACAGCAACATCTTCTGCCACTGGAATACATAATGGCGGATACATTACACACCACCAATTCTTTCCGGCAGCTGCTCCAATGGTAATGCGAATGGCTTCGTATGTACCAGCCGGCATTGTTAAATCTTCATAGGTACGTTCTGTAAAGGGCATCGTCACCAACTCGGCTTTGACTGGATAGGAATATCCCTGCTCCTGCACGACCTGTTGTGCAATCGTTTCCATTTCATGCAGGTGGGCTTTTGCAGTGGTTTCCAATGCCTCCCGACTTTCTGGCTGACTGCTACCGAACAACGTTTCAGAGGATGCTAACAGGGCATCTCGCACCTGATACTTCAATTGCTGGTCGGCATCGCTGTCGGAATTTGCAAGAATATGCATCCGCAGAACGTGCTGCTGTAAATCGGAAACTGTTTTTTCTGCCTGAAAGAGATTGCCAAACAGCAAGGTCAACAGGCAGCCAATGAGCAATGCGATTTCCCAAAGTTTGATGGTTCGTTTCATTTCTTTTCACCTCATCAAAAGCATGGGCAACCTTTGCACGTTTTATACACACGAAGACAAAAAAATAACAGCTGGTGTTTCTCCAGCTGTTATTTTTTTATGTGTTTTACGATTTTCGGTAAATCGTGTCTTTTAGCACTTGCCGGTTTGCATCGCAATCTACTCTTAAAACCGACTCTCCATCAACATCATCCCCATAAAAGGTGTCATCTGCTGGAATCTGCTGCGTTTTCAACTGATAACCGATCAACAAAAACGGTGCACGCAACGTATAACCATAAGATTTTCCAACGGATAAATTCGTGGACAGTTCCGGCAATGCTGTCACAAAAATTCTCGCCATGGCAACCGGATTGACCGCTGCCTTTTTCAGAACCTGTGTCATCACAGTTCGCTGTCTGCTTGCCCGTTCAAAGTCTGCATTGCCAACATAACGGATTCGGCTGTAAGAGAGTGCCTGCTTGCCGTCTAACTTCTGTTCACCGCCACCATCTAACAAGTCATCGTTCCGGTCATCTCCCATCAGTTCATTCACTTCACTGATGAGAATTTCGTTGACGGCATCTGCTTCTTCATCAGTGAGGTCTAACTTCACCCCACCGACTGCATCAATGACATTCGCACAGGCTGCAAAGGAGATCAAAATATAATCATCAATTCGCACGCCATAGTTTGATTCGATGGTATCCATCAGCAACCCTGCTCCGCCATAGGAATACGCTGCATTCAGCTTGCCATATCCATATTCATCATCAATATAAACATAGCTATCTCTCAAAAAAGAAGTCAGCGTTAATTCTCTGGTTTTCTTATTGATGGACGCTAAAATCATGGAGTCGGAACGCCCTCGTTCCTGTGAAAGATCTCTGGAATCCGTTCCAATCAACAGCACATTACTGACATAAGCAGCATCCATAACATCCGAGATATTCGCACGATTTTCTGCGGTTTCCCGATGCATTCGCAAGATTCCAATCAAGGAAACAGCGGAATACAGCACAAACACAATGATAATCACCCATAAAACCGCCCGAATGGCTTTCCCTAAAATGCCGCCACCGATTCGACTCTTTGGGCTTCTGGTACGAGCAGCTTTCTGACGAACCGGCTCTGCCGGAGCAGTTCGCTGGCTTGTACTTCGCTGTGAAGAAACTGGCGGCTTTTGCGGCGGTGGTGCAGCTTGCTGCCGCTGCGGACGTGGGGAAGCAGTTGTTGCAGTTCCCCGATAGGAAGAATTAGAATGCTGCTGTCCACCAGCATAATTTTGCCGAGGGGCATTATTGTTATAAGTGTTATAATGCGGTTGCTGCGGTGCATTGCTGTAGCTATTGTTATACGGCTGTTGGGGTGCATTGCTATAACCATTATTGTATGGCTGTTGCGGTGCATTGCCATAACCGTTGTTATACGGTTGCTGCGGTGCGTTCCCATAACCATTGTTGTATGGTTGCTGCGGTGCATTGCCATAACCATTGTTATACGGTTGCTGCGGTGCGTTGCCATAATCATTGTTGTATGGTTGTTGGGGTGCGTTGCCATAACCATTGTTATACGGCTGCTGTTGTGCGTTCCTGTAACCATTGTTGTACGGCTGTTGCGATGCGTTTCCATAGCCATTGTTATACGGCTGCTGGGATGCATTCCCATAATTGCTGTTATAAGGCTGTTCCCGATAGGATGCCGCTTCCTGTTCCGGAGTCATCGGCGTTCCGTGTAATTCCTGTTTTTCTCTGCGGTATGGGTTTCGATCCCGATATTCCGTCTGTACCGCATCTAATTGCTGGGTATCCAGCTGATCGGTAGAGCGTTTCGCTGCAATTTCAGAGGCAGAAACAAATTGTGTTTCCTCTGCATCGGTATTGCGTTGTTTTCGCAAATCCATTTCCTCCTTTATTTCAAGCGGGTGGTCAACAAGGTCAATCCTGTCATCACCAACTGGAAGAATAACAAGGTTTGTGACGTAATATTATCATACCCATTGACCAGAATATAACCAATACAAATGGACAGTCCCAAAATAACAGCAATCACTTGTAATAATAGGCCTGTCGTTGCTGCCCGTTTGATGCTTCTTGCTTCCAGCAGCAGACGAGCCGTTCCAAAGAACGAACCATCATGAATCGTGGAAGCACTCACATCTTGCAGCGGAGCGGTTTCTTTTTCGTATAAATCATTATCGGCGGATGGCAGAATCTTCAGCATACTATCCGGCACACCAAACAGTGTTGTCAATCGCTGCAATGTGATACAACTATCCACACTCTTGACAACAACAGAAATCTGTTCTTCTTTCAACCGCTGCATCTGACGTTTCACCATCGGATCAGCGGTAATATCAATCACAAACATCCCTGCCACAACACCGCTGACAGACAAATACAAAACATCTTGGCTGCCGCTGGTCATTTCCAGTTCCCGAACCTTTGTCGGCATGCCTTCAACATGATGAGCCATCATCATTTCCCGATTGCCCAACAGCACCCGACGGTGACGAATCCAGCCACAAATTCCGAGGTTATCCTCATAGGAACAATCCTCTACCTGATAGAGCATCCCACCATCTTTTTCTTCCACCAACGCTGCAAATGCGTTCTGTAAAATGCTGTCAGCAGCATAAACCATGCTAGCAGCATCCAGCAATGCTTCTTCCACCTGGAAACCAGAGAAGTTCTTGATACCGCTGATGGTAATGGACTGCTTCGGGAAGAGCGTTGCTGCTGGAACTAAAATAGAATTTACGTCATAAAAATCGTCTACGCTCTGATAGCCCAGCAATGTACAGCCGTGCGGACAAAGCCGCTTCGAGGCACGGTCTAATGGCAGATTCACAGTCAATGGAATTCCGGCACTGCATCCGGCAGTCAGAAGCATTGTCAAAACAGAACAGAAAAATGGAATATTTTCTGCTGGTGTTTCCAGAACGCCAATGCGGATTCCCGTGATAGCAGCTGCCAGCAACAGGGAAATTCCAGCGACAATCGGTGCTAATTTCTTGCTGAATCGGTCTGCTAAATCGGATGCATACGTATGGCGGAGGAAATCCGACATCTGTTTTGTTTTCCGGATGGTTGCCAGAATCGGATAATCCTGCACCACCCCACGGGTCAATTCTTCAGCTGCGGTTTCACTCTGCACACAGGTGACAATATACTTTTCAAAGTTTTTCGTCAGCAGGGCAAAGTTCCGAGTTGCACGGCGAATGATGAATAATTTCCCGATGGAGTTCATCAGCAAAATAAAGCTAGAAACCGGCAAGAAAATATGCACTAAGTTATGCTGCATGGGCTCTGGAACGAAAATCGTTGCCAGAACGGTCAGCAGACACGGAATCAATGGCATTGCTGCAATCGTGTCGCTGTCTGCCTCTCGATGGAACAGCTTTCGCATTCCATTGATGACCGTTGGAAATGTAATAAACAAAATCAACAGCCCTAAAATCAGATGCAGGAAACAATATCCCCGTACCGTCATCAGCTGTGACAATGCCGGATACAGGAGCGTATAACTTGATTCTCCGATGGCAAGAAATGCACCGATTATGGTCAATACTGCCAACGATACTGTCCGGAAAAAGACGGCGTTCCGCAATAAATTGATGTTGACCCGAATTTCCGCTTCCTGATTGGGAATGGATTTTGGTTCTGGCGGAACAGGCTTCTGCACTTTCACCCGTGGCGTTTTTTCTTTCTTTGGTTTTCTCGGCTTTTTCGGCTGTTCTGGTTCAGTATAAGTGCTTTCCTGAACCACAACCTTCTTGAATCTTGCTGTATAAGACTCGTTTTCTTCTGGCTGCGGTGCTGGTTCTTCTGTCGGGTCAAATCCGCTTGAGCCTGGAATTTTCGATTCCGAATCATCCCACCATCCTGAATGAGAAGATTCTTCTGTTGTCCAATCGGTTTCCAGCGGTTGTTCCGCTGGTGCATGACCTGCTGCAAATTCCGGTTCTGAATTTGGCACGTTATTTGTGACAGGCTCTGGAATGGGCTTTTCCACTGGAATTGGTTTTTGTTTCTTTTCTTTTTTCTGCCGTACTTTTTTCTGCTTTTTGGGTTTCTGTATTGGGGTTGATTTAACTAGTTCTGATTCCGTGGCAACTGGTGATTCTTCCGGTTGCATATATTCTTGCACAGGTGGTGTATACGGTTCTTCCGGTTGCATATATTCTTGCACTGGCGGCATATACGCTTCTTCTGGCTGCGTATATTCTTGCACGGGTGGTGTATACGGTTCTTCCGGCTGGGCAAATTGCTGCTTGGACGGCTTTTCTTTTTTCTTCCGTGCCTTTTTCTGTTTTTTTGGTTTCTGTACTGGAGTTGGTTCAACTGGTTCTGTGATAATTGGTGATTCTTCTATCTGTGCAGGTTCTTGCACAGGCGGTATATAGGACGTTTCCGGTTGTACAGGCTCTTCCTGCACGGGCGGCATGTATGATTCTTCCGACTGTGCGGATTTCGGTATAGATGGCGTTTCTTTTTTCCACCATTGCCACCATTTTTTCTTTTTCGGCTTCTGTTCCAGAGTCGGTTCAACTGGTTCTGATGTTGTCGAAACCGTTACTTCTTCCTGTACAGGTTCTTGTACAGGTGGTGTGTATGGCTTCGGCTCTTCTGCCTTTTGTATTGGCGGTGTATACGGCTTTGGCTCTTCCGCCTTTTGCACCGATGGTGTATAGGGCTTCGGCTCTTCTACCTTTTGCACCGGTGGTGTATACAGCTTCGGTTCTTCTACCTTTTGTATTGGCGGTGTATACGACTTTGGCTCTTCTACCTTTTGTATTGGCGGTGTATACGGCTTCGGCTCTTCTACCTTTTGTACTGGCGGTGTGTACGGCTTTGGCTCTTCCACTTTCTGTACAGGCGATGTATAGGGCTTCGGCTCTTCTGCCTTTTGTACTGGCGGTGTATAGGGCTTCGGCTCTTCCACTTTCTGCACGGGCGGTGTATAGGGCTTCGGCTCTTCTACCTTTTTCAAAGGCGGTGTATACGGCTTCGGCTGTGGTTCTACTGGTTGCCGATACGCCTCCGCAGGCTCTGGATAACTCGGCGGTGCTGTATGATTGACCTGCGGAACTCGTTTCTTCCCAGAAAACCATCTTTTCGCAACAGGCTGCTTTTTCTCCTGCTGTTGCTTTTGCTGTTTTTCCTGTTGTTTTGCGGGACTGGTCAGCAGCGTTTCAAATGCATGTGAAATTGGCTGTTTTTTCTGTGGCTGCTGTTGTTCCGCCTTTAAGGCAGCAACTGCCGCAGCCGCTTCCGCCTCTGCCTTTGCAACTGCCTCCTGTGCCTCTCGCAAGGTTTCCTGCAAGGTCTGTGTTGGCGTAATTGCCGGAAATGTTTCCGTCTTTGCCTTTCGCCACTCTGGTTCTGGTTCTGTCAGTGATTCTCGCTGATAAGATTGCTCGGTACGTTTCTTGGGTTTCCGACTTTTCTGTGCCTGCTTCTTCTCTTTGGCACGGGTGGAATCCTGCATTTCCTGAATCGCTGGCTGATATACCGGCTGCTCCGGCTTCTGTTCAGATTCCGGCTGTTCTAACAAAACTGCACCGTCATAATCTGAAATATGGTCGCTCTTTGGATTCGGTGTGGTCTGCGGACGAATCGCAGGAGAACGGACAAACGACACCTTTGGCCGCATGAGTTCCAGCGTCTGGAACGCAGCGGTTCGGCTCTCTTCTACATCGGTTCGCCGCTGATAGCGATTCTGTTTGATTTGATTGATATTTGCCGCCATTTCAGAACGGTAAGGAGAATACGGGGTACGCTGTCTGGTGCGGCTGGATGCATAAGAATACGCCTCCGCAGATGCTTCGGTACTCGGTGGTACGTTTCTTCTGCCGGCGGCATGATTCAACATTTTTTGTGTTTCCAGCTTTCCGGACGGAGATTCTTTTTTCCCTTTCGTTGCTTCGTCGGACTGATATTCTTTTAAAATTTCCTCAACGGAAAATTTTTGATTTGCCATATTTTGCTGTTACACTCCTTTAAAGCAGGGGATTGCAGAACGGCAGATTCTGCAACTTATGGTTTTCCGGATGGATTCCGCCGCTGCCGCACTGCCTCATACATAAAAATGCTGGCTGCAACGGATGCATTCAGGGAATTGACTTTTCCGTACATCGGCAGACTGAGCAGCTGGTCGCAGTGTTCCCGCACCAGTCGACCCATGCCATTTCCTTCTGAGCCGATGACAAACGCTGTGCCATCCCGAAAATCTGTCTGCGTATAATCCGTTCCGGCAGCATCTGTTCCGTAAATCCAAATACCATTTTGCTTGAGTTCTTCCATAGCTGCCACCAAATTGGGGACTCTCGCCACTTTCACCCAGCTAACTGCACCGGCAGAGGTCTTTGCAACGGTTGCATTCAACGATGCACTTCGCCGTTTCGGAAGGATGATACCATGAAAGCCTGCCGCCTCTGCGGTTCGCAAAATTGCACCCAAATTGTGCGGATCTTGAATTTCATCGCAAATCAGCAGCAGCGGTTTTTCGCCTTTTTCCGCAGCGTATTCCAAGATTTCTGCAATGCTGGCATAGGTTGCACAAGCACCGTCTGCCACAACACCCTGATGGGTCTGGCGGGTCATCTGGGATAACCGAGCATCTGAAACAATCTTCACTGGAATGCCCTGATCGGCTGCCAGCTGTGCAATCTGTCCTAAAATGCCCTGTTTTCCGCTCATATAAATCGTATCTAACGGCGTACCGCTCTTCAATGCCTCCATGACCGGATTTCTTCCGGCAATGCGGTTTTCTTCTTCCTGTAGGGCAGCGGTACGATTTCTTGGTTGTCTTTCCGGCTTCATCTAAATTTCCTCAGTCCTCTTCTGGTGTAAATGCCAGCCGGACATCCTCTTTTTTCCGGCTGGTAAGTTTCAAAAATGAATAAAAGTCATGGCAGAATACCATGACTTTTATTATAGCATGTTTCCAAAAAAAGTACAAGGTCTTTTTTCTGGTTTTCATAAAGTTTTTGCGGAAATGGAAAATTTTCTGCAACCGTTGATTCTGAAATTTTACAGGACTGCAAAACAAACCGCACACGCTGCCGCTGCTGAGAGCACCGCACTGCAAAACAGCGGCAATGTCCGCTTCCAAAACGGCGGCAACGGGTTCGGTTCTAGTTCCTGCAAATACTCTCTGGCGGCTGCCTGTGCAAGCTCCGGCGGCAGCTGTGTGATGCCCGGACGGAGATAAAAAATTGCCTTTTCAAAATACGCACTGTCCGGCTGATGCACTTCAATCACTTTTTTATGAACCCCTTTTACCATATTACAATTCCTCCTGTATGATTGGATTTACCATCAGTATGAACCATATTCCGGCAGTTTAAACCATCGAAAAAAAGAAATCCCGTACAGAATGGAATCTGCACGGGAAAATCTGAATCTGGCACCCCCTACCGGAATCGAACCGATGACCAATTCTTAGGAGGAATTTGTTATATCCACTTAACTAAGGGGGCAACGATGTTATTATAGCACAGTTTGGGGAAAATTGCAACTGTCATTTTGAAAATAAACGATTTTCAATCATGTTTCTTGGAAAACCGATTGTGTATGGTTCGGCAAAATTGCTTCGCAGTTTTCTGCAACAAAATCTGCCGATTTTCCCCTTGAAAATCAATTTTCCCGATAATTTGCGTTCTACTCTTGCATCTTTCCGCTTTTTTCGGTATAATAGAGAAAAGAACGCTCAGGAGAAAGAGGAGAAGTACCATGAAAAACGGGTTTTTCCCGATTGCCTGTGCAACGCCCCCCCTACGGGTGGCAGATTGCACCTATAACGCCGAGCAAATCATCTCCCTGACCAGAGAAGCTGCAAAAAACGGCAGTAAACTGGTCGTCTTTCCGGAACTTTGCATAACCGGATATACTTGCGGTGATTTGTTCCTTCAGCAAATTCTATTAGACGGTGCGTTGCAAGCACTGCGTACAATTTTGAAAGAAACCAGTGACCTTTCCTGTATTTGTGTAGTCGGTCTGCCCATCCGGCACGCCGGAGCACTCTATAACTGTGCAGCGGTCTGCTATCAGGGTTCTGTATTGGGCATCGTTCCAAAGCAGCATCTGCCCAACTACGGGGAATTTTACGAACAGCGTCACTTTACCCCCGGTATACCAGCAGACGGCAAGACGTTCTGGCAAGCAGATGGCATTGCTCCCTGCTCGTTCGGAGCACAGCAGCTGTTCCAGTGTGCAGAAGCACCGGATTTCACCTTTGGTGTGGAACTCTGCGAAGATGTCTGGGTTGCAGATACGCCTTCCGTTGCAATGGCTCGGATGGGTGCAACGCTGATTGTCAATCTCTCATGCAGCGATGAAATCATTGGAAAAGCTGCTTATCGCCGTACCATTTTGCAGGCAAAATCCGGTAGCCTGCTCTGTGCCTATGCCTATGCAGATGCCGGCATGGGCGAGTCCACGCAGGATATGGTCTTTGCCGGACACAACTTGATTTTAGAAAACAGTGCAATTCTGGCAGAATCCAAGCTATTTTCAGATGGTCTGCTCTATGCAGAACCGGACTTACAGCGAATGGCAGCAGAACGGCAGCGTTCCAACTCGTTCCAACCATTGCCGCTGACAACGGTCTGCACAAGATTTTTCATGCCGCTGACAGAAACTGCCCTGCATCGCTTTTTCTCTCCAACACCGTTTGTGCCTGCCGGAGCAGCAGAACTTTCTGAACGCTGCGAAACCATCTTGACGTTGCAGGCAACGGGTCTGGCAACCCGTCTGCGACACATCGGCTGCAAAACGGCAGTCGTTGGCTTATCCGGCGGACTGGATTCCACATTGGCACTCATTGTGATGGTGCACGCTTTCGACCTGTTGGGACTGCCAAGAAGCGGAATGCTGGCTGTTACAATGCCCTGCTTTGGTACGACAGACTGTACTTATCAGAACGCTTGCCGTCTGGCAGAAGCCTATGGGGCAACTCTGCGAGAAATTCCGATTCAAAAGAGTGTTCGGCAGCATTTCGCTGACATTGGTCAAGACGAATCCGTTCACGATGTCACCTATGAAAACAGTCAGGCAAGAGAACGGACACAAGTCCTCATGGATTTGGCAAACCAGTGCGGCGGGATTGTTGTCGGCACAGGCGACCTCTCAGAATTGGCTCTGGGCTGGGCAACCTACAATGGCGACCATATGAGTATGTATGCCGTCAACGCCTCCATTCCAAAGACATTGGTACGCTATCTGGTACAGTATGAAGCCAGCAAAACACCGGAAGCACTCCGTGCCGTCCTGCTGGACGTTTTAGATACGCCCGTCAGTCCGGAACTGCTGCCGCCAGAACCAGACGGTACGATTGCACAGAAAACAGAAGATTTGGTTGGCCCTTATGAGTTGCATGACTTCTTCCTGTATTATGTGCTGCGGTTTGGATTCACGCCGTCTAAAATTTATCATCTGGCACAAAAAGCACTGGGCGGAAAGTATGAAACAGCAGTCATCTTGAAATGGCTTCGCAGTTTTTATCGGCGATTTTTCTCTCAGCAGTTCAAGCGTTCCTGCCTGCCGGATGCTCCGAAAGTCGGCAGCGTTACCCTCTCCCCAAGAGGTGACTGGCGAATGCCAAGCGATGCCTGCCGGACGCTGTGGCTGGCAGATTTGGAACAGCTGTAATTCTTGTTTCTTCGTTGCAATCGCAACTTTGATTTTATTTTCACATCAGAAAGGAAGTATCCCAAATGACTTACAAAGAAGAATTTATCCGGTTTATGGTGGACTGTGGCGTTTTGACGTTCGGTTCGTTTACCCTCAAGAGCGGCAGACAAGCCCCGTATTTCATCAATACCGGCAATTATAAAACCGGCAAACAGCTGGCTCAGCTCGGCAAATATTATGCTGCCTGCATGAAAGAACACGGACTGAACCCAGACACCCTGTTTGGACCTGCTTACAAGGGCATTCCGCTTGCAACCAGTGCAGCCGTTGCTTTGGCAACCGAATACGACCAGGAAGTCGGCTACTGCTTCGACCGAAAGGAAGTCAAAGACCACGGTGAAGGCGGCATGTTTGTCGGCAAAAAACTGGCTGACGGTGACAAGGTTGTCATCATCGAAGATGTTATGACTTCCGGCAAGGCAATGGCAGAAGTTTACCCGAAGCTGACAGGTGCAGCAAAGGTGGACATCATCGGTATGGTCATCACGGTAGACCGGATGGAAAAGGCATTGCAGGGCAATCAGTCTGCCGTTCAGACCGTCTATGAAACCTATGGCGTTCCGGTTTATGCGATTGTCAACATGGAAGACATCATTGCAGCCATTCAGAACGATGTCATTCCGGGCAAAGAATATCTGGATGCCATGCTGGCATATCGGGAACAGTATGGCGTAAAGGCATAATTTTTCCCTCTCGAACCAACAGAATGCCCCTTTTCTACACGGACAAAGGGGCATTTTTTCTATCATAACTTACAACTTTGAAATTTGAAAAAGGAGGCATTCATTCTTTGGCAAAACAACACTGGAAAGGCAGCGTCCTACTAGCACCCGTTCCACCGGTACTGGTTAGCTGCGGAACAATGGAACACCCCAATATCTTAACAATTGCATGGACAGGGGTTCTGAACACGCATCCGCCTATGGTTTCTATTTCTGTCCGCCCCACTCGCTATTCCTACCCGATTCTCATGGAACAGCGAGAATTTGTCATCAACCTGCCGACCTCCGCAATGTGTCGGGAAACGGATTTCTGTGGCTGCCGGAGCGGAAAAGATATTGATAAATTTCAAGCCTGTCACTTTACCCCAGAACCAGCACAAACCGTTTCTGCTCCGCTGATTGCAGAATGTCCGGTCAGTCTGGAATGTAAGATTCAATCCACACAGCTGCTCGGTACACATGAATTGATGCTAGCAGAAATCACAGCAGTCAACGTGGAAGAACGCTATGTGGACAGCAAAGGCAAACTGAATCTCCAGCAAATGGGACTGCTCGCCTACGCTCATGGGGAATATTTCTCGCTGGGCAGAAAATTAGGCGATTTCGGTTATTCCGTTCGCAAAAAGAAAAAAGCACCCAAAAAGCCCCATCAGAATAAAAAACAACTTCCCTCTCAGAAAGCGTGATTCTACGATGACAGACCGTTTAAAACAACAACTGGATTTCATTCTAGAAATCGACCAAGAAAAAAATATTCTCCGGCAAACCCACCTCTCCCATCACGGCAGACGGGAAAATGATGCGGAACATGCCTGGCATATGACCATTATGGCATACCTGCTGAAAGAATATGCCAACGAACCCATCGACATTGCAAAAGTCATGATGATGTGCCTGCTGCACGATGTAGTAGAGATTGATGCCGGCGACACTTACGCTTATGATGAAGCTGGAAAGCAGACCCAGCAGGCACGGGAAGCCGCTGCAAAAGAACGCATTTATTCACTCCTGCCGGACGACCAGAAACAGGAATTGCAGGCACTGTTTGACGAATTTGAAGCCCGTCAAACCCCAGAATCTAAATTCGCCCATGCCATGGACAACTTACAGCCGCTCCTGCTCAACGACAGCAATCAGGGCAGCGACTGGAAAGAACATACTGTCACAGCAAAACAAGTCTACCAGCGGCAAAATCAGACGAAAGACGGCTCGGAAGTGCTCTTTGATTTAACCGACCAAATTCTCCAGAAAAACATTGCAGACGGAAATCTGCCGGACACCACTCCGAAAATCTCGTAATTTTGCACAAAAATCAATTGACAACCACACGCAGATTATGTTATAATAGAAAAAGCAGTGAAATTTCCCTGCCCTTCCATGAAAAAAATTTTTAAATTACCGTTGAAAAGGAGTAACCCCTCATGGCAAAAACAATTGATGAAATTATGGCGGAAGCAAGAAATGGCTTGACTGGTGAAAAGAGTGTAGATATGGTTCATCTGGAACATATCGCAGAAGAATATGCCGGAACAGAAATCGGCAAAGAAGTCGAAAGCCAAATTGCTGACCTTGCTTATGAAATTCTTCCAGATGACCAGAAAGAAAAAGTTGCAAAAATGCTGTATATTGACGGCAAGCGGATGGACAAGGTTTTCGCTGAAGCCGTTGAACTGGTCAATCAGAAGAAAATTAAGGAAGCTTTCAAGCTGACCGAAGCCCTCTATACAAAAATCTGCATCAACTTCCGGGAAACCGAAGAACATTTGTACTTGAGTATGCGGAACACGCTGGAACATCAGCTGTATCTGTTCTTCTACCACCCGTCTAAGAAACTGGTTCGTGCACCGTTTGACCTGTGTGCAATGGTGATGCTGCACGGCTATATTCTGCTGGATCTCGGCAGAGCAGAAGAAGCTGTTTCCGTTCTGGAAGATGCGATTCGCTACAATCCGCTGAATCCAGACCCGTATTTTGAAATGGCAGAATGCTATAAGTATCTGAAGCAGCCGGAAGATTTGCTCGGCGTAACCAAGGAAACTCTTTCCATTGCCACTACACCGGTAACACTCTCCAGATGCTATTGCAACCTCGGTTTCTACTGCATCGAAAAGAAAGATTATGACAGTGCGGTTTGCTTCTATTATGAAAGCTTGATTTATGCCGACCATCCGGGTGTACAGGCAGAATTGCACCACATTCACACCATCACCCAGAAGAAGATTGTTCCGCCGACCAGAGAAGAAATCAACAAGGCATTTGAAAAGTACGGCATACAACCGGGTGCAAACAAGGAAGTCGTTGGCGTTGCTGCTGCTCTGGCAAAGGAAGCCATCGAAAAGAAAGACCTGTCCGGCTCACAGTTCTATCTGCTCGTTGTTTACAGCCTGACCAATGACCCAGAAGTGAAGGAACTGCTGGAAAAGGTTTCCCCAAAGAAAAAGGCTGCCAAGACAGAAGCAGGAGAAAAGCCGATTCAGCAGACCAAATAACTCCGTTTCTACACAAAAGGAGTGATGAACGATGAGCGAATGGATTGGATTCAGCATCATGCTGCTTTTCTCCATTGGCTGTTATGTGCTATCTGGATTTTTCCTGCACGGAAAAGGTGCATGTTTGATTGCCGGATACAACACCATGTCCAAAAAAGAACAAGAACAATATGACAAAGACAAACTTTGCCGCTCTACTGGCTACGGCATGCTCATCATCGGAATAGCATTGACTTTGCTCTCGTGCGTGATTCTGCTGACAGAAATCATTCCCGTTCTGCCAGAATGGATGCTAACCGCTGGTACCATCGGCTTTTGCAGCATTGTAGCACTGGCCACGTTGGGCAGTCTGCTGTTCAGCAATACCAAAGCAAAAAAATAATCAATCAACGTCCGCAAGCTGTGCGGATAATCAGGAGGACTTACCATGGAACAATGGGATATTTACGATGAAAACAAACAGAAAACCGGACGGACAATGAACCGCAATGACTGGAATATGCAGCCGGGCGATTTTCACCTGACGGTACTGGGCGTATTACGCCGTCCAGATGGTACTTACCTGATTACCCGCCGCAGAATGGACAAAGAATGGGCACCGGGCTGCTGGGAAGTGCCGGGCGGCGGTGTTCGTGCCGGAGAATCTGCCGAAGATGCTGTAAAACGAGAAATCTTAGAAGAAACTGGCGTGGATGTTTCCAACGCAGACGGCGGCTATGTTTTCTCTTACAAGCGAGTAAATCCGGAAGAGAAAAACAACTATTTTGTGGACATCTTCCGCTATACCATGGATATTCCGGATTCTGCTGTACATACACAGGAACGGGAAGTCATGGAATATGCATTTGCAACGCTGGAACAGATTCAGGAATACGGAAAACAAGGCGTATTCCTGCACTACGACAGCATCAAGCAGGTATTTACCGACTAATTTTTATATTCACAACAACAACCATACAAAAAAAGGACAGGATGACGATTGCATGCCATCTTGTCCTTTTTTGTCTATTTATAAAATCTCTGCTAAAATCGCATTGGACACCAGACACCCTTGCGGTGTCAGTGCCACACGATCATTCAAAAATTCCACCAATCCGCCAGCTGCATAACGCTGTAACTTTTGCAACTGTTCTGTATGCAGCCAGCTGCATGGAATGCCCTTCCGCAACCGCAGCCCTAATAGGATCTGTTCTTCTCGGATGCAGGGGTTGTCATCTTCCAATGCTGTCGGCTGGGTTGCTGCCGCACAGAACGCCTGCAAATCCGAGGGCACATAAAACCGCTTTCCACCATAGCAGGAATGGGCAGATGCCCCAAACCCCAAATACGGTTCACAGTTCCAATATTTGCAGTTATGCCGACTCTCATAGCCTGCCTTTGCAAAGTTGGAGATTTCATATTGCAAGAAACCAGCTGCTTGCAAGGTTTCCACTGTCTGCAAATAAAAATCTGCGGTTGCATCTTCATCCGGCAACTGCTGCACCCAGTTCATGGATGCAAACGGCGTTTCCGGCTCTACCTTTAACAGATAAGCTGAAATATGCTGAATTGGTAAAGCTGTCAATTGTGTTAAAGTGCCCTGCAATTCTGCCGTTGTCTGCTTTGGCAATGCCAACATGACATCACAGGACAGATTCTGAAATCCGGCAGCTGCTGCCTGCTCTACCGTTTCGATTGCAGTTTTGGCATCGTGCAGCCGTCCCAAGCGTTTCAACTGCACATCAGAAAGCGACTGCACACCAATGGAAAGCCGATTGATGCCAATTTCTCGCAACTGTCGCAATGTTTCACGGTTGACCGTTGCCGGATTGCATTCCAATGTAATTTCGGGCTGCTGGAGAGAAACTGTTTTATCAATCGTCTGCAAAATCTCCTCCAACAGAGAAACAGGCAGCAGGGATGGCGTTCCACCACCAAAATAAATCGTATCTACTGGCAAATCGGTTTGCATCTGCCGCAAAAACCGACAGAGAGCCGTTCCATACTGTTCCATTCGTTCTGCTGTCTGCGGAACGGAATAGAAATCACAATAGGGACATTTCCGCACGCAAAATGGGACGTGAATATAAATTCCCAGCGTGGATTCACTCGGCATCGTTCCGCACCACTTTGGTCAACGGACAGAAAAATGCATCAAACAGCATCGAAAGCAGCCATGCTACGATAATCGTTCCTGCCATAATCAAATATGCCTTGGCATCGCTACTTTCAATGAAATAGGTTACAAATACAATGATAATTGCAACCACCATCAGCACTGTCCGGACAATGGCAGAGGTTTTGCCGTTGACGACCCGTCTGCCGCAGGCTTTGCAGACTCTGCCTTTGGTGTTCATGTTGCCGGCAAGGGCTTTGGTCAGGGGATTAAAAGACTTTTTGCCACAATAAGGGCAATCATAAATCGAATGTTTTTCCGCCATAAGAGTTCCTTTCTCTATTATTCTTCATCCAATTTCAGCACACTCATGAAAGCTTCCTGCGGAACTTCTACTGTACCCAGCTGCCGCATCCGCTTCTTGCCTTCCTTTTGCTTCTCCAGCAGCTTCTTCTTTCTGGTAATGTCACCGCCATAGCACTTCGCCAAGACATCCTTCCGCATTGCCTTAATCGTTTCTCTTGCGATAATCTTTCCGCCAATAGCTGCCTGTACCGGCACTTCAAACAGCTGCCGTGGAATGTTTTCCTTCAGCTTCTCTACAATCTTTCTCGCCCGTTCATATGCCTTATCCTTATGAATGATAAATGACAGGGCATCAATCACATCGCCATTCAGCAGAATGTCCAGCTTAACCAGCTGAGAAGCAGCGTAGCCCGTCACTTCATAGTCAAAAGATGCATAGCCCTTTGTTCGGGATTTCAGCACATCGAAGAAATCATATACAATTTCATTCAGCGGCAAGTGATACTTCAAAGATACACGGGTATCATCCAAATACTGCATATCCAGAAATACCCCACGCCGATTCTGACACAGTTCCATAACATTTCCCACATAGTCCGGCGGTGTCAGAATTTCTGCCTTGACCATTGGTTCTTCTGCCAGCTGAATCAAAGCCGGGTCTGGGTAGTTGGTCGGGTTGTCAATCATTTCTACATCCCCGTTTGTCATCGTAACCCGATAAATAACAGATGGTGCAGTGGTAATCAAGTCCAAATTATATTCCCGTTCCAACCGTTCCTGAATAATTTCCATATGCAGCAGACCCAAGAATCCGCAGCGGAATCCGAAGCCCAGTGCAATGGATGTTTCCGGTTCAAAGGACAAAGAGGCATCGTTCAGCTGCAACTTCTCTAGTGCTTCCCGCAAATCGCCATACTTTGCACCATCTGCCGGATAGATACCAGAGAACACCATCGGATTGACTTTTCGATAACCCGGCAGCGGTTCTGCACAAGGATTGTCTGCCAGTGTCACCGTGTCACCAACTTGTGTATCACCAATGCTCTTAATGGAGGCGGACAGATAGCCAACTTCGCCAGCAGAAAGCTGCCCAACATTGACCAACCGCTTTGTATCCATATAGCCAGCTTCTACAATGGTAAATTCTGCACCCGTTGCCATCAGGCGAATGGTATCGCCGACTTTGACCGTTCCCTCTTTGACACGAATATAAATTACAACACCCTTATAGGCATCATAATAGCTGTCGAAAATCAGGGCTTTCAGCGGTGCGTTCGGGTCGCCGTTCGGGGCAGGAATATCCGTGACAATACGTTCCATCACTTCGCCAATGTTGATTCCCTCTTTGGCGGAAATCCGTGGAGCATCCATTGCCGGAATCCCGATGACGCTTTCGATTTCCTGACAAACCCGTTCCGGGTCAGCCGCCGGCAGGTCAATCTTATTGACAACTGGAACGACTTCCAAATCATGTTCAATTGCCAGATAGGTATTTGCCAAGGTCTGAGCTTCAATGCCCTGCGAAGCATCGACAACCAGAATTGCCCCCTCACAGGCTGCCAAACTTCTGGACACTTCATAGTTAAAGTCCACGTGTCCTGGCGTATCAATCAGGTTAAACACATAGGTTTTCCCGTCTTTTGCCTTGTAATTCAGGCGGACAGCACGGGCTTTGATGGTAATGCCCCGTTCCCGTTCGATGTCCATATTGTCCAGAATCTGTTCTTCCATGTCCCGCTTTGCAACCGTAAAAGTCTGTTCAAGAATCCGGTCTGCCAGTGTGGATTTTCCGTGGTCAATATGGGCGATAATGCAAAAATTCCGAATTTGTTCCATGCTATTTGGTTCTCCTTGTCGTTGGTTCAGCGAATGCCTTTGCAGTGTGCCAATTTTTCTTGCAGGCACGCCATGACTTGCACGTCATCATTTGGCTGAAACGCATTCCGCTTTAAAATATAAGTGCTGTTCGTGGATTTTACATACAGGAAAAAATAAGTGTCATCCTGTAAAAATCGAGTAATATCCGAATAGGGCAGCTGCAAATCTCTACCATCTGGAATCCCTTCATCCCGAATTTTCAGCATCTGCGGCTGAAAATAATAGTGATTGATGAGCGGTGCAGACGAATTGCAGAGCTGCTGGGTAACTTGCTTCAATACTTTTTTGTTGCTCCAGATGGGCATAATCAGCAAAAATCCGGCAACCAGTGCACAGAATAAAATCCCATAGAAATAGCTTTGTATCCATGTTCCAAGTATCATTAAATAGCCGATTTGCCAAATTGCACCCAGCAAAAAAAGTCCGGCAATGAGATAACGAGCAAGTTGCCCTTGCCGATTCATTGCCTTTTGCATTGCCATCACAGCCGGCACTGTGACTTCTGTTTTATTTTCCAGTATCATTGTGCACACTCCTTTCGGGTTCTGTGATTGTTATTATAGCACATTTTCCCGTTTCTTGTAAAGTATCAATCACAAATCTACGTTCAGCGGTAATCACACTTTTCACATTGAATCATTGGGTGTATTTGTTCCTCTTTGTGATATGCCCCAGCCCATTGACAAATCTGCTGTAAAATCGGCACAACAGACGTTCCCTTTTCCGTCAGCTGGTATTCCACTCTTGGCGGAATTTCATCGTAAGAAGTTCGGAGCACCATGCCGTCTGCTATAAGTTCTTTCAACGTCGATGACAGCACTGCATCCGTAATATTCCCCATTTCTTTCCGCAAAACGCTATACCGGAGCGGTGCTTGTGCTGCCAGCACGCAAATAATTCGAGATTTCCACTTTCCGCCGAAGGTCGCAAGCCCATATTCCAGCGGACAGCGAATATCTTTTTCCATTTTGGGTTGATACACGAATGATTTCTCCTTTCTGGTTTGATTTTGTTTTCCACAAGCCACTTTGCTTTCCACAGTTACTTGGATTTTCCGAGCAGCCGATTTTCACAAAAAGCCGGTACAGGCATTGCTGCCCATACCGGCTTCTGTTACTGCTTGTTCAAACGGTCAATGCTTATTCAGCATCTTCGCCTTCTGCTTCGTCTTCGAGCAGAGCACGCATCGAAATACTAATCCGCTTGTTGTCGATGTCGATGTCGATAATCTTTACCTTTACAACATCACCGATTGCAACGATATCCTTTACATTTTCAACCCGCTTGTCAGCCAGCTGAGAAATGTGAATCAGACCGTCTACACCATCCATAATCTGTGCGAATGCACCGAACGGCGTGATGGAAACGATGGTTGCATCTACGATATCGCCAACTTTGTAGGTAGCCTTAAACTTTTCCCACGGGTTGTCTTCGGTCTTCTTGTAGCCCAAAGAAATACGGTTGTTTTCCGGATCCAGTTCCTTGATGTAAACTTCGATTACATCGCCAACCTTAACAACTTCACTCGGATGCTTGATCCGCTTCCAGGACAGTTCAGAAATGTGAACCATACCGTCGATGCCGCCAAGGTCTACAAATGCACCATAGCTGGTCAGGGACTTTACTTCGCCCTTGTAAGTTGCACCAACTTCTGCAGTTTCCCAGAACTTTTCCTTTGCAGCTTCCTTTTCAGCCTTCTGTACGGCACGAATGGAGCCAACTGCTCTTCTTCTGTGTTCGTTGACTTCGAGAATTACAAACCGAACCTTGGTCTTTACCAGTGTATCCAGTTCAGCCCCTCTCGGCAGACCGCTCTGGGATGCCGGAATGAATACCCGTACGCCAGCGTAAGCAACGATGATGCCGCCCTTTACAACGCCCTGTACAGTGCCTTCCAGTACGGTATCATTTTCCTTTGCAGCTACGATTTCTTCGAAGCCCTTCTGTTCGTCAACCTTCTTCTTAGACAGGGTTGCAGTACCATCCTGGTCATTGGTCTGGATGACAATCAGATCCAGTTCGTCACCAACGTTGACAACATCAGCCGGCTTCAGGGACGGATCATCGGTCAGTTCAGAAAGCGGAACATAGCCTGTATACTTTGTGCCAGTGTCTACAATTGCTTCCGTATTGTTTACCGCAGCCACAGTACCCTTGACTTTTTCCCCTTTATGTATTTTCTTGAAGGACTGATCCAGTGCCTCCGCAAAATTGATGTCCTCTTCATCGTGACGTTCCATGATTTCGCTCATTGTCGATTCTACCTCCTTAATGATGTGTGCCGGCGTGGACGCACCGGCGGTAATGCCGATTTTCTCCGCATTACATAGGTCTAAAGTGTAAAGCTCGTCCGCCGTTTCAATATGATAAGACCGGCAGTTCTGCTTGCAGACATCGAACAGCTTCACAGTATTGGAACTGTGCTTGCCGCCGACAATAATCATTAAATCAGAACTGCGGGACAAAGTATCTGCATCTGACTGCCGCACTTGCGTTGCATGGCAGATGGTATCATAAACCATAATGTTCGGGTCGTCGCTGGGAAGCAACGCCATACACCTTTCCCATACTAATATATTATACGTTGTTTGGGCAACAATTGCAAGCTTTTTTTTTAAATTTTCATAATTTGTTTTAAAAAAATGGTCGAGGGCTGCGGAATCTGCAAAAACGGTGCAATTTTCTCCGCAATGTCCGACAATCGCCTGCACTTCCGGATGGTTTTTGTCGCCTGCAATCAAAATATAATCGCCTGCAAGAGTATGTTTCTCTACAATCTTATGAATTTTCGATACAAAGGGACAAGTTGCATTGATGCAGGGATTGCCGGCAGCGGCAATGGCATCTTCTACTTGCTTGCTGACCCCGTGGGAACGAATGACAATGCATTCTTCCGGTTCCAGCTCGGAAACATCCTCCACAATCCGTGCCCCCTTCTGACAGAGGTCATCCACAACTGTTTGATTGTGGATGATTGGCCCTAAAGTTGCAACGTGGGGATATTGCTCCAGTGCTTCGTAAGTCATCCGCACGGCACGGTCTACGCCGAAGCAAAAGCCGGCAGATTTTGCAATGGTAATCTGTTTCATTCCTGCTGCTCCTTTGCTGCCTGCTCTGCAGCGGCTTCTTCCTGATGGTGGATGGTTTCCAGCCGTTCTGCCCGATGGCGGTCAACTGCTGACTGCTTGTGCGGCTGGTCGTGTTTAATCGGGAATGGCGGATTTTCTTCTACCAGCTCCCGAATTGCCTGCATGATGTCCTGTTTCATCTGCCGCATTTCTCTCGGTGTGGATTCCGGTGTCAAACCGTAATCAGATGCATAAATCGGCTTCCCCAGCCGAACACAGATTTTACTGCGAAAGTGCAGGTTGTTGGAATTGAAAATCAAACCCACAGGAATGACAGGCTTTCCGCTTTTGGCTGCCAGCACGCAAACGCCGCTTTTCCCGCTGCCAACTTTTCCATCTGTATGGCGAGTGCCCTCTGGAAAAATCGTCAGGTGACGGTTATTGTCCAGCCGCTTCACTGCTTCTGATAGCATATCATAGTTGGGGTCGGCTTTCCACGTTGCCGGAAACGCTCCCATAAACCAGATAAACCGTGCAAAGACTTTATGCTTGAACAGCTCCTCTTTGGCGATATAATTGAATGGATGCGGTGCACCCATTGCCACGAGTACTGGATCTAAATAGCTGCGGTGGTTCGAGGCAAAGATAGCAGATTCCGTTTTGGGCGGTGCATTTTCTCTGCCCTCAAATTGAATGTCATAATAGAAAAAGAATGCAAACCGCACGATGTAATAGGCAAGCCGATAAAAAAATGCAACGATGTGGTTGTACAAACTGAACGCCTCCTTATTCCAAATCCAGACGTTCCTCCATCAGTTCCAGCAGGGCATCACAAACTTCATGGAATCCCATGTTGGTGGTGTCAATCAGAACGGCATCTTCTGCCTGCCGCAGCGGAGCAATTTCCCGATGGGTGTCCTGATAGTCCCGTTTCTTGATGTCTTGCAGAATCTGTTCATAGGTGGGAGCGTCCGGTTTTTCCTGTAATTCGAGATACCGCCGGCTGGCACGTTCTTCCGGAGAAGCTGTCAGGAAAATTTTCAGGTCAGCGTCCGGCAGTACCACCGTTCCAATATCTCTGCCATCCATGATGACATGATGTTCTTTTGCAATCTTCTGCTGTAAATCAAAGAGAAAATCCCGCACTTCCGGAATGGCAGAAACCTTGGAAGCCAGCATGGAAATTTCTGGTGTCCGAATATCATCTGTCACGTCTTCTCCGTTGAGCAGAATGCACTGTGTTCCGCCGATGAACTTGATTTTCAAATCAATCTTCGGCAGCTGCCGGATAATATCCTGTTTGTTGCACAAATTGTGCTGTTGGGTATACAGGGCAATTGCACGGTACAGTGCCCCTGTATCCACGTAGATAAAGCCCAACTCGGCAGCAAGTTCTCTTGCAATACTACTCTTACCCGCTCCGGCAGGGCCGTCAATGGCGACATTCATGGTTTTCATAGCGAACTCCTTTTTTCTCCTTTACTTGCAGCAGAACTGCTGCGATCAATAAAAATAAAATCCATCTATTTCAAGCCGGCAGTTTCTCCGGCACGAAATCATTTTCATAAACTGCCAATGGCATCCGCTGCACAAGCGGCAGTGGAAAAGGCAATCTGTAAATTAAATCCTCCGGTGTATGCGTCCACATCCAGCACTTCCCCAGCAAAATACAAGCCCTCACAGCATTTGGATGCCATAGTTTTCGCCTGTACTTCCCGAACAGAAACGCCGCCCCGTGTAATAATCGCTTCTTTCAGCGAACGTCTTGCAGTGATATGCAGCGGAAATGCCTGCAAGCCCTGCACCAAAATCCGGCGTTGTTCTTTTGTCAGAGCATTCGCCTTGGTTTCCGGCGGAATGTGAACCGCTTCCAGAAAAACGGGAACAAGTTTCAACGGCAGCAGCCCTCGGAAAATCGTGCCCATTGCCTGATTGGGGTGGGCGGCACAATCTCGCTGTATGCGTTTGTCCAGCTGTTCCGGTGTTAAGCCGGGTTTCAGGTTCAACACCAGCCGACAGCTGCCATCTTTCGGAATCTGCTCCGGCAGCAGAGAACTTGCCGTCAGTACCAACGGCCCTGAAACCCCGAAATGTGTGAACAACATCTCTCCCAATGCATCATAGCAGCATTTTTTCCCATTGTACAGTTTCAGGGAAACATTCCGCAGGGAAAGCCCCATCAAGTCACTGCACCATTTTTCCTGTACTTCCAGCGGAACAAGTGCTGGCAGCGGTGGCACAATTGTATGCCCTGCCTGCTTTGCCAGCGTATAGCCATCCCCCGTAGACCCCGTTGCCGGATAGGATGCCCCACCAGCTGCCAGCAGCACACAATTTGCAGCATACTGCTTACCAGAGGCAGTCTGTACGCCAGTACAGCGACCGTCTTGCAGTAACAATTGCTGCACGGTTTCCCGATAAACGGGAATCCCTGCCCGTTTCAGGGCACGCTGCAACGCTGCAACAATATCTTCTGCTCGGTCACTCACCGGAAATACTCGGTTACCCCGTTCCACTTTCAGCGGAACACCCAGCTGTTCAAAATATGCCATCACATCTTCCGGCATCCAGCGAGCAAACGCACTGTACAAGAACTTTGGATTTCTCGGCACATTTGCCATGAGCGTATCCAAATCACAGGCATTGGTGAGATTGCAGCGACCTTTTCCGGTAATCCGCAATTTTCTCCCAATTTGCCCATTTTTTTCTAAGATGATACAGTGTTTTCCGGCTTTCGCCAGCAGCAGAGCAGCCACCGTTCCGGCAGCTCCTCCACCAATGATGAGTACATCTGCTTCCATTTAGTCCCTTCCTCTTTTTCGTTTTCGCATCCGTTCCAACATCCGATTTCGACGTTCTTCCGTTGCAGCAGTATCTACTTCATAGTGGTCATGAACCCATTGCAGAACATCGCCATCCCGTGCCCCCTCCGGCATCTGGTCTGCTGATACCGTCTGCATTCCCGTGTCAGTTTCCAGAACGGCAACGCCATCATCCATGCGGTCAATGATGATCATGATGCATACTCCTTATCAAACGACCACTTCAATTCCCCGTCCTCTACCTTACAGATGACTGTTCCATCTAAATCCGTCCGGTAAATCTTATCGCAGTAAACGCCAAGACGGTCGAGTGCTTCTTCATGCGGATGACCATAGGAATTATCTGTTCCGCAGGAAATCACTGCATAGGTTGGTTGAATCTGCTCCAGCAGGGCTTCACTGGAAGAAGTCCGGCTGCCGTGGTGACCTGCCTTAAAGACATCCGCATGCATGCCATCAAATACGCCGCTTTCCAGCCAGTCGGCTTCTTCGTCCTTTTCTGCATCGCCCGTAAACAGGAATGTTTTTCCGCCGCAATTCAAATATGCTGCCATGGAATAATCATTCAGGGAAGAATAGGTTTTTCCGGCTGGCGGTGCAATGAGTTCCAGTGTAGTACTGCCGCCTAAATTCAAGGTCTGCTTTTCCGATACAAAAGTAGGGTCGATGTGGTTGTCTTCAATGCCATCCAAAAATGCTTCATAGACACGTGTCGTCGGCACGTCTTTGTCCGGAATTTCCGGCAGCAGTACCATGGAAACCGTCAAATCAGAAGAAACCGCTGCATCTTCCAACACATCCACCAAACCGCCGATGTGGTCAGAATGCGGATGAGAGGCAATCATGTAATCAATGGTGGTAACACCATATTTCTTCAAGTCGTCCAGTACAACACTGCCCTGATCCCGTTCACCGCCGTCAATCAGAACGGTTTTTCCGGCTGCCTGAATCAGAACGCTGTCCCCCTGTCCAACATCCAGAAAAGAAACGGTTGCACTCGCATTGGAATCCACCGCTGGTGCACAGCCGAACACTTTTGCACCGCCTGCAAAGGCAACGACAATCAGTGCAATCAGCCCAATGATTTTTTCTTTCTGCTGGTTGGCTTTCTGTTTGTCGTTTTTGGCGGCTGGTTGTTTGCTTTTTTGGGTTGCTGCCATTTTGAAGTGCCTCCGTTTCGTCTTGCAGCTGCTGTGGCAGGCTGCCGAGTTGATGATTTCTTTGCGTGGGTGTCTTTCCGCTCTGAACCTGCTGGAATCAGGCAATGTGCACCGTTTCCAACCAAATCCATTCTACCGGCTTTCCGCAGGGCTGCCAGCACCAAAGGACGGTTCTGCGGCAAAAACGATTGCAGCAAAGCACGCTGCATTGCCTTTTCCTGCTCTGTTTTCGGAACAAAGACGGGTTCCATCGTATAGGGGTCATATTCGGTATAATACATACAAGTGGAAATCGTTCCGGGCGTTGGGTAGAAGTCTTGTACCTGCTCCGGATGGATGTGATTTTCTTTCAGATAAACTGCCAGTGCAATTGCATCCTGCAACGTGCTGCCCGGATGGGAGGACATCAGATAAGGGACTAAATACTGTTCTTTCCCAATGCTCTTGGTAATCTCATAGAACCGCTTTTGAAATGCCTGATAGTGTTCAAAATGCGGCTTTCCCATCTTATCCAATACATGATTGCTGCAATGTTCCGGAGCAACTTTCAGCTGACCGCTGGTATGTTCCCGTACCAGTTCCCGAAAAAAAGTGTCATCTGGGTCGGCAAGCAGATAATCAAACCGGATGCCGGAACGGATAAAGACTTTCTTCACCTTGGGCAGCTTTCGCAGCTGCCGGAGAATGTGCAGATATTCAGAATGGTCGGCGTGAATTGCCGGACAAATCTCCGGAGCAAGGCATTTCTTGCCCTTGCAAAGTCCCTTTGTCAGCTGCTTTTTGCAGGATGGAGCACGGAAGTTTGCCGTAGGCCCACCAACATCATGAATATAGCCCTTAAAGTTGGGCATTTCTGTAATCTGCTTTGCCTCTTTTAAAATGGATTCCTCGCTGCGGCAGGTGACACGTCTGCCTTGATGCAGGGCAATGGAACAGAAGTTACAATATCCGAAACAGCCTCGATTGTGGGCGATGGAAAACTGTACTTCTGCAATTCCCGGCACACCGCCTTGTGCATCATACATCGGGTGCGGCTTTCGCTGGAATGGCAGCTGATACACGGCATCTAATTCTTCCTGCGTCAGCGACAATGCTGGTGGATTTTGCACCAGCATCTGTTTCCCATGCCGTTGAATGACCGTCTTTCCATAGATTTCATCCTGCTGGTCGTACTGCTGACGGGTTGCCTTGGCATATGCCTTTTTATCGCTGGCAACCTGTGCAAAGTCTGGGCACTGCACCGCTCCCCACGGGGTGTTGACAGGGTCTGTCAGGTAACAAGTCCCTCGAATATCGGTCAGGGCAGAAATCGGCTCACCATCCCGCAGACGAGCTGCCATCTCTGTAATGGAGTGTTCCCCCATTCCATACATCAGGAAATCTGCACCGCTTTCCACCAAAATAGACGGTCTGACCGTATCCGACCAGTAGTCATAGTGTGCAAACCGCCGCAAGGATGCCTCCAGTCCGCCGATAGCAATCACTGCATCCGGATATGCTCGGCGAATGCACTGACAATATGTAATCACGGCACGGTCTGGACGAAGTCCGGCTTTTCCGCCGGGGGAATAAGAATCTTGGCTGCGTTTTCGCTTGGCAGCGGTATAATGTGCCACCATGGAATCAATATTGCCGCCTGTCACCAAAAATGCCAGTTTGGGCTTTCCAAACCGCATGATGTCCTTGGTGCTCCGCCAATCCGGCTGCGGCAGCATTGCCACGGAATAGCCCTGTGATTCCAGCAGACGAGAGATGATTGCAGCCCCGAAACTGGGGTGGTCTACATATGCATCTCCGACCACATAGACAAAATCCGGCTGGGAAACGCCCGTTTCCAGCAATTCCTTTTTCGTAACCGGCAAAAAGCCTTGTGCCATAATGGCTGTTCCTCCTCTTGGTTTCTTTTACGGCAGATTCCGCATTTTTCGTTCTTCATACTGCTGCTTGGTCATCAGCACTTTTCGAGGTTTTGCCCCGTTGTATCCGCCGACAATCCCCATCTTTTCCAGTTCGTCAATCATTCGGGCAGCACGAGCATAGCCAACATTCAAATAACGCTGCAATGAAGACGTGGATGCCTGCCCCAACTCTACAACTGCCTGAATCGCCTCTTCGAGTCGAGGATCTGCATTTCCGTCCGGACTTGCCGTTTCACCCTTCAGAACCGGAATATTCTGTTCGACACCAACCAAAGCAGAATCATCATAAGCCGCCTGTGCCTGCTGCTTGACGAATGCCACTGTTTTTTCAATTTCCTCTGTGGAAACAAAACAACCCTGTACACGAATCGGTTTCGGCATACCATTCGGCAAATACAGCATATCACCATGCCCCAGCAGCTTTTCTGCTCCGCCTGTATCCAAAATCGTTCGAGAGTCCACCTGCGACATGACAGACAGGGCAATCCGGCTTGGAATATTCGCTTTAATCAAGCCCGTAATAATATCGGTGGTTGGTCGCTGCGTTGCAATAATCAAGTGCATTCCAGCAGCTCTTGCCTTTTGTGCCAGCCGACAGATGGCATCTTCCACTTCTTTGGATGCGGTCATCATCAAGTCTGCCAACTCATCAATCGCAATGACAATTTGCGGCAGCGTCTGCCCGTCGGGCTGACTCTGGATTTTCTTGTTATAGTCTGCCAAATCCCGTACCCCGTTGTCCGCAAAGGTCTGGTAACGGTGTTCCATCTCCTGTACCGCCCAGTTCAATGCACCAGCTGCCTTTTTCGGGTCGGTGACAACCGGAATCAGCAGGTGGGGAATGTCCTCATACACCCGAAATTCTACAATTTTCGGGTCAATCAAAATCAACCGCACTTGTTCCGGTGTTGCATGAAACAGAATACTCATGATGATGGAATTGGTGCAGACAGATTTACCAGAACCTGTTGCACCGGCGATAATCAAATGTGGCATTTTTGCAATGTCGCCAATAATCGCATTTCCGGCGATGTCCTTTCCAACTGCAAACGCCAGCTGACTTTTTGCAGTCTGGAACGCATCGGATTCGAGAATATCTCGCAGTTTTACCACATCTTTTTTCCGGTTCGGAACTTCAATCCCTACGACTGATTTTCCCGGAACAGGGGCTTCAATTCGGATGCTCTGGGCAGAAAGATTCAAGGCAATATCATCCGACAAGCCTGTAATTTTAGAAACTTTTACCCCAGCATTCGGCTGCACTTCATATCTGGTAACAGATGGTCCACGCTGAACATCCTTCATGGAAACACCTACATTGAAATCTTTCAGGGTTTCCTCCAGCATTCTTTTATTGCGTTCCAATTCCTGTTGGATCTCCGGACTTTTGCCCGTGTTGTTACTCCGCTTCAACAGGGAAAGGCTTGGGATCTGATAAGCAGGCTCTTCCGGCTCTGGATGCATTGCATTTTCCGGAACAACCATTTCCATTCCCTGCTCCTGAAACAAATCCAACTGTCTTGGCATCTGTTCCGGTTCTGGCTCGAAAATCGGTTCTTCTGGCTCTGGCGGCTCAACGTCAAGCGTTGGTTCAACCGCATCATACTGCATCTGAAACGGCTCTTGTAAGGGCGGTTCTTGCGGTGGTATCGGTGTTTCCGCTAACCCATCGGTTGCAGCGATAATTTCGCCAGCATCCAATTCCTGTGTATTTTGTGCTTCTGAAGCTTGCACTGCTTCCGCTTCCTGCTCCTGTTCTTCTGCCTTGTGGAATAGGTTGGAGAAAAAGCCGATTCTTTTTGGTTCTTCCAAATCTGGAACGTCTTCTTCCGCTGGTAACGCATCTTTGGTCGGGAACAGCAGATTTCGGAGGAAACCGCCAGCCCGACAGACCCAATCTTTCAAGTCCAGCATATCCCAGCCCATCAGCCACATGACAACTAAAAACAGGACAAACAAGACACAAATTTTATCGCCAGGGCTGCCCAGCAGGGCAGATAAAATATAGGCGAGCACACTAATTGCACCGCCGTTAAACAAGGGGTTATCCTGCCCAGCGTGATAGAATGCAATTAGAGCATCTATCGGGTTCTTGGTTCGGAGCGTTTCCCCAAACCAGACCTGCACCGTACTGCTGACTAAAACTGCAATACCCGATCCGTACAAAAAATATGTACCAACATCTTTTGGGCGGTGTTCTTTTGGTTTTTGTCCCTGAATCTGCCGCTGTAAAAATAGTCCTGCCAGAACCAACACAATCGGCCATGTCAGAACGGAAACACCGAACAGTCCTAGTAATACATTGTGCATCCATCTCCAACCGGAACTTCCCGGAATGAATACCAGCAGCAATACCAATGCTGCTGACACCATCAGCAGAACGGATTTGAATTTCAAATCCGTTTTCTGCTTCTCGGTAAGTTTTTCTTCTTTTTTGGTATCCGCATCAGCAGCCCCTTTGATTTCGGCTGCATTAAATCCCTGCGTATTTTGATGATCGCTATTCTTGGGGGTGGCTTTTTTCTTTGGTTTTGATTTTGCCGTTCGTCCCACTGCAACCGTCCTTTCCCAGTGTAGATGACGGCACAGACGCATCCGTATAACGCAGCGGTGCTGCTTCAATCAATTCATACAGGCAGGAAATCGCATCCTGTAAGCTGCCGAGCTGGTCAATCAGCCCTTCTGCCACTGCTTCTTCACCGGTCAGAATCGAACCGATGTCGGTTGCAAGGGCATCTGTACGATGCATGAAAGAAAGCAGCCGTTCCGTTTGGATGTGACTGCACCGTGTAATAAATTCGATAATTCGATTTTGAATCTGATTAAAATAAGCAAATGTCTGCGGCACGCCGACAACCAGTCCATTTGTTCGGACGGGGTGAATCGTCATCGTTGCCGAAGGCACAATAAAAGACCGCTTCGCACTCACTGCCAGCGGCACTCCGATGGAATGACCGCCGCCCAGCACCAGAGAAACGGTCGGGGTTTGCATTCCGGCAATCATTTCTGCAATGGCAAGCCCTGCTTCCACGTCACCGCCAACCGTATTGAGTAAAATCATCAGTCCTTCAATGCTGCGATCCTGTTCAATCGCAATCAAAGCGGGAATGATGTGTTCATACTTGGTTGTTTTATTTTCAGCCGGCAGGATATAATGCCCTTCCACCTGTCCAATGATGGTCAAACAGTGGATGAGATGTTTTGCATTCTGTGGGCGAATGCTGCCGGATTCTGCAATCAAAACGGCTTCTTGCAACTGCTGTTCTGATTCATCTGTGGCAGAAGGCGTTTCTGCCGAAGTGGATGCTGTCCATGATGTCTGCATATTCATTCCGCCTTTCCTGTGGATTGTTTTTCAAACAGTATTCCACAAAAGCGAAAAAATATACTGCAATACCATTTAATAGACAGGTTGGCATACTGCTATCATTATAACATTTTACCCTTAGAATGTCAAGCGGAAATCCAGCTGGAAAATAGAAATCAAGCTGCAACTTCCCTATAGAAAAACGGGAGCAAATGGTTTCATCTGCTCCCGCTGCATGTTTTATTTTTGACACTTAATAAAAATCAATGTAATTCTCATCGACCCAGCCGTAATAATCTCCGTCATCGGAATCCCATAGTTCATACCAATTCGTTCCGTAGTTGTAACACGAATTCTTTGCAGTTATATGCCAAGTATCTCCAAGGCTCTGCCGAACCATTCCGCATGCACCGCCATTTACAACATAATCGGTCGTATATCCAGCTACAACACCGCCATGACAGTTGATTTGTCCTCTTATATTGAGACCATCAATTAAAATTCCACCTGTATTGATTGTTCCTTCTGCATCGGTTGGAATCGCACAAGTAACTGTATCCCCAGCATTTCCGGCATCATCATACGGTGTGACAGAAAGCGTGGTTTCTGGATTTGCAATCGGATTAAACGGCAATTCCACATAATCGCTGAAATCGCTCCGCAATACAGTGGTATCATAACTGATGCCGTTTATTTTGATGTAGGCTTTGTAGAAGTTTCCATCTAAATATAACCGCACCTTAGAGCCATCATATCCGGAGAGCAAAAATGTCTTTGCAGAGGCAGTGACATACGGCTTTGGTTTTGCGGTTGTGGTTACCACTGGTTTGGCAGTCGTTGCAACGGTTGTCGTTGTTGTTACGGTGGTAGTCGCTGTTGTAGTTGCCTTTGTGGTTGCTGCTGTTGTTGTCAAATCTGTGGTGGTCGTTTCTTGAGAGTCCTGCACTTCTGCAATGTTTTCGTTGTTTGGTTCAACATTGTTTTGATTTCCCATTTTCGTTGTTCCCAACGCAACTGCAAGGATTCCCACAATCACTACCAAAAGCAGAACAATCGCCCACGGAAACCATTCCTTTTTCACAATCGAACTTGCACCGATTGCTTGACTGCCTTCTGCATTGGAAGTATCTGTTTCTGTAGCTTTTTCTGTTGATTCTGCTTTTTGTTTCATAGATGCTCCGCATTGCACGCAAAATTTTGCATCCTCCGGCAATTCCCGTCCACAATTTTTACAAAACATGATTAATCCCCTTTTCGAATCTATTTTTTCTACAGTATAACACTATTAGTTTTATTTGTCAACCCCACAAGTTACAATTCCTACAAAAAAGCCCTCGTATCACTTCCAACACGCAAAACGGGAGCAAATGATTGCACCTGCTCCCGTTGTATGGTTTATTTTTGACGCTTAATAGAAATCAATGTAGTTAGCATCGACCCAGCCGTAATAATCCCCGTCATCGGAATCCCACAGTTCATACCAAGTGATTCCGTAATTGTAACACGAATTTTTTGCGGTTACGTGCCAAGTATTGCCCAAACTCTGCCGAACGATTCCACATGCACCGCTATTTACTACATAATCCGTTGTAAATCCTGCAACCGTTCCTCCATGGCAGTTGATTTGCCCTTTCATTCCACTGACAGAACTGGAGGCGTGAGAAGCATTATTCGATGAATTTGCATTTTGATTTGCATTGGATGCATTGCCGGAATTGCCTCCAACTGTTTTACTTACTACAAATGTACCAGCAGAAACCGGATAAGAAACGGTCTGTCCGTCCAAGGTGTCTAATCCATAGGTTGTAATCGTTCCGCTAATCTTAACTTCCCCAGCGGTTGCACCTGTTACAGTTACTCGAACAAGAGAGTCATAAATATACATCGTACTTGTTTCAGCAGTTGCAGTTCCATTGGTGCATGTTAAATTGCTCAAAAGTGCAATTGCCACATGAGCACCACTCATATCCAAGCCAGCCTGTGCAATCAATTCATCTGCTTCAAATGTAACGCTATAGGTTTGTACCTTTTCTGCGGTGGTTGCCGTTGTCTGTTTGGTTGTTGTGATTGCAGCGGTGGTTGCTTTTGTCGTTGCCTTTGTGGTGGTAATGGTTGTCGTGGCTGCTGTCGTTGTGAATTCCGTGGTAGTCGTTTCATGAGAATCCTGCACTTCTGCAATGGCTTTATCATTTGGTTCAACATTGTTTTGTTTTCCCATTTTAGTTGTTCCCAATGCAATTGCAAGGATTCCCACAACAACAACCAAAATCACAACCATCACCCAAAGAAGCCGCTCCCTGTTCGCAACGGCACTGGTATGGACGGTTTGACTGCCCTCTGCATTCGATGCAATCGGTTTTCCATCCGTTTCCGTTGAGGAAGATTCTGATTTCAAAAGTGTTCCACACTTCATGCAAAACTTTGCATCCTCCGGCAATTCATGTCCGCAATTTTTACAAAACATCCAAAATCCCCTTTTCTGATTTTACTCTTTTCTAGTATACTACTATTAGTTTTATTTGTCAACCCTGATAGTTTTTTTGTACCATACAAAAAATTCCAACAAAAAAGCAACGCTCCGATTTTTGGTACGCAATTTGTTAGTATGCAATTTGACAATTTGTGTCGATTTATGGTATAATCATAAAAAATCAAGGATTCTGTTTGCAGTTGTTTCCCTTTTCCACAACGCAGCAGAATAGAAAGGACAAGAAAATGGCTACTGAAACCAAAGACCCACAGAAGAAATCAAACGCAATCACTCGCTTTTTGGGAGAATTCAAAGAGTTCATCTCCAAAGGCAACGTGCTGGATATGGCAGTCGGCGTTGTTGTCGGCAGTGCGTTCACCGCAATTGTCAATGCACTGGTAGACAATGTGCTGATGCCGCTTGTTGGGGCAGTGATTGCCGGCATCAACTTCCAAGACCTCGGTTTCCATATTCCGTGGGGCAATCATCCTTACATCAACATTGGTGCATTTCTCTCCGCTGTCATCACATTTCTGATTACTGCATTCTGTGTGTTCCTGATTGTCAAGGCAGTCAACACCATGCGGAATCTGACCCTCAAGAAAAAAGAAGAAGAAAAGAAAGAAGAACCGGAAAAAGTTGCTCCAGACATTGCCCTGCTGACTGAAATTCGGGATTTGCTGAAACAGCAGCAGAATGAAGAAACAAAGCGGTGATTCCATGACCCATTCAAAAAAACAAAAAGCAATCACGCTGATGGTCTATTTTCTGCTTTTCTATGCAGTCTGGGCAGTGTATCATGTTTGGATTGCTCCATTTCTGACCGCACAGATTTCTTCAGATTGGCTCTGTTCCCTCGTTGCAAACGGCATTTTCAAGAATCTCATCTGGACGCTTCCAGCAGCGATTCTGCTCTGTCGGTTCTCCGGCGATGTTTACGCCACCCCAAAGGAATGCTTTTCCTGGAATCGCAATCAGTTGCCATGGCTGCTGGTCTTTCCGTTCTTTGCAGTTTACCTGCTCTTCGGAGCGTATCGGCTGCATGGCGGTTTGCAGATTCTGCCGGACTTCGGGCTTTCCTCGGTGATTGTCGTTCTGTTTGTTGGACTAACAGAGGAACTTGTTTTTCGAGGCTGGCTGCTAAACCTCACCTACTCTGAATCTCATAAAGAAATTGCCATTGGCATTAACGCCATTCTATTTCTGATGATTCATTTTCCAAAGTGGATGATGGACGGCACGTTTTTCTCAAACTTTGCACACTTCGGCTTCATCAGCATTTTACTGCTGAGCGTTCTGTTCAGCGTGATTTTTGTGAAAACAAAAAGTCTGCTGCTGCCGATTGGGCTGCATATGTTCTGGGATTTCCTGATGATGATGGTTTATTAAACAGAACAAAAGACTCGCAGATTGCGAGTCTTTTTGTTTCATGAAAACGATTTCAGTCAAGCCATCCTATTACAGCCAGATTTTCCAAAAGCCCTTGCATGTGCTCTCTTTACAGCTTCCAAAAAATATGATACAATAAACAACAGGAGGCGATTGCAGCATGTTGCGAAATCTCTGGCATCACTTTTTATTGATTACCCGTCATCGGCATAAAGTCATTGCCCACTGCAAAAAAGCAGGGATTCTCTGGCAGGGACTCCGCCATGACCTTTCCAAATACAGCCCGACCGAATTTATTCCCGGTGTGAAATATTATCAGGGAAACCGCAGCCCCAACGAAAAAGAACGGGAAATCCTCGGTTATTCTCTCGCATGGCTACACCACAAAGGTAGAAACCGCCATCACTTTGAATACTGGACGGACTACAACCCTGTGGAAAAAAAAGTCATGCCTGTAAAAATGCCAGCCCGATTTCTGGTAGAGATGTTCTGCGACCGCTTAGCTGCCAGCAAGATTTACAAGGGCGAACAGTACACTGATCAAGCCCCCTTGGAATATTTCCAGAACTCCACTGCCCGAAAAAATGGATGCCTGCATCCAGAAACAGAACGGCAGCTCATGCAGCTACTGGAGATTCTGGCAAAAGAGGGCGAACCAGCTGCCTTTGCGGCTGCCCGTGCCTTGCTGAAAGCCGAAAAACAACAAAGAAAAAAGGAGCATTAACGCTATGCGATTGGTAATTCAAAGAGTGACACAGGCATCTGTCACCGTTTCCGGCTCTGTCGTTGGAGCAATCAATAAAGGCTATCTGGTACTTGTTGGAATTGGTCAGAATGACACCGAAGCCATTGTAGAAAAAATGGCGGATAAAATGATGCGGCTGCGGATTTTTTCCGATGAAAACGATAAAATCAACCTGTCCCTGCAAGACGTTGGCGGTCAACTGCTGCTGGTTTCGCAATTCACATTATATGCAGACTGCCGAAAGGGCAACCGCCCCAGCTTTATCGCTGCCGGAGCACCCAAAACCGCAGAGGCTCTGTATGAATACATGATTGCCTACTGCAAGCAAACTGTTCCTGTCGTGGAACATGGCATTTTCGGAGCAGATATGCAGGTTTCATTGTGCAATGATGGGCCATTTACCATTGTGCTGGATTCTGACGAAATTGTAAAATAAACTTTCTGCAAGAAATACGGGCAATTTGTCTGGAAAAAGCACAGATTTCACAGTATCTTTTCCGAAAAAATGCCGAAAATGCATATTGATTCTTGACAAATGCCCGTTTTTTTGCTATTATAATCATGTACTTAAAAACAGAATAGAATTGGTTTTATTGGAAACGAAACATTCTCCTGAATGATAACGAACAACACAAATTTCTATGCGTGCCGTTTAAAATCGAAAGGAGAATTTTTTATGCCCAAAAACAAATTCCAGGAAGTTATTTTTACCATTTTGATGGTGTTCGTCATGGTTTATGCGATGGTTTGCTATAACATCGCTCTGAATACTGGCGGTATGAGCAACGCTGTTTTTCTGGCTGCGTTCCGAGAATTGCCGATTATGATGCCAATTGCCTTTATTCTAGACTTTTTCTTAGTCGGAAATCTGGCGAAAAAGGCAGCATTTCGCATGGTCGATGTAAAAACAGAACGCCCATTTCACCTGATTCTCGCCATCTCTGCGGTTTCTGTTGCATGGATGTGTCCGCTGATGAGTCTGGCTGCTACGGTTTTGTTCCAGCACCCCGGAAAGCAAATCATCAGTATGTGGCTGCAAACAACCGTCTTTAATTTTCCAATGGCTCTGTGCTGGCAGCTGTTCTTTGCTGGTCCATTGGTGCGGTTTGTATTCGGACGGATTTTCCGAGAAAAAGCAACTGCTCCAGCAGCACAGCCAACTGTAGAATAAAATAAGATTACAATTCCCACAAAGCAGAATGCTTCATGCTGTTTTGTGGGAATTTGTTTTTCTGTAGAAATCACTTGAATCCGATTGCCTACAATAAAAAAATTATTACTCCCACTTGACAACTTCATCCAAAGTTGCTATACTAAAGTCAGCCGTTGGGGCGGACACCCATACAAAAAAACGGTACGGCAAAATCAAATGATGGTTACCAAGGGGGAGAAACCCATGCAAAAAAACGTAATGGTACAGGATGCTGCTGGTCAAATCATCGGCAGCACTTATCCGAAACGAGCAAAAGGTCTTTTAAAAAGCGGTCGTGCCGTTCTGGTAGACGACCATACCATTCAGCTGTGTGCGTCTGCACAGAACACAGCCGCTCCGATTTCAAAAAAGGAGCTTCATATGGAAGATTTATTATTTTGTGCACCTGCATTTTCAACGAAATCCCGTTTCAGCACACTGCTGACGGTCACCGATGCAGACGGTGACCCTATGGAATTGTGGGAGCTGGATGCAACAGAAGAAACCACTTCTGCAACCATCTCCGCACAGCTGCAACAGCTGCCGAAAACTGCCTATCAATTCCGGTTTACCCTTGCAGGCAGTTCCGAAACCGAACGGATTCGCTGCACCGTACAGACAGACACGGACACCAAAACCTATGCACTGGAACAGGGTCGCTATCAATCAGATAGCCGCAAGAATGCAAACGGAACGCTGCTGCGGACATTTTCCCTGCCCATTACCAGCGGAACAGATGGCAAGGTTTCCATTCAGTTCGCGGTAAAACAGGCATGCGTTCAAATTCTGCCGGTTCAGCCGGATGCTGTTTTACAGGCTCTGCCAGCGTATTCCTATCAGGAATGGAAACAGGATGCAAGCCGTGCTGCAAATCCGATTGTGGACTTGTCTAATGCAAAACTGCCAAAAAGTGCATTGCTGCAAATTTTAGCAACCTGCGGAGCAAATACAACGATTTCCCTTGAAAATGCCGATATCTATAACGACATGGAATAACCGCTTTGAACGCTGATTCCAATCAATAAACAAAAGTAACCGCCCCCGTATGAATTTCACATACGGGGGCGATTGTTGGTTTCAACAGAAAAATCAATTCAAATCTTCCCATTTTGGATCTAATCCAGCAGCTTTTTTTGCATAATACTGCAACAGGATAACAGCATCATCAACACCAACGACACCATCTCCATTTATATCTCCCTTTATGGTTTCCGTTCCTGTGGTAACCGTACTAGATGATTTTGCAGTGGTTGTAGCTTCTTCTCCAACTACATAGAGTGTAATTGCGTAAACTTCCCCATCTATCATTGCTCCAATCACTGCTTTGCCCCCTGAAAGACCGGTTACAAGTCCATTCTGATCAACAGAAGCATTCTCAGGATAAAAAGAAGACCAAACTACATCAGAATCTTTCGGCTGATTCAAAAGATATAGCTGTAATTGTGCTTGTTCTTTCGGAATCCGCTTGATATTATTGATGGTTACAATTTGCGGTGCACGAACAGTAATCTTCACCGCAGATGGTTTTGTGGTTGTTCCCCATGTTAAATCTTCAGTTGTGATTGTCGTTGTTGTAGGGGCGGCAACTGTAATTTCAATGGAAACAGCTGTATTATTGATTTCTGCTGCAATCACAGCTTTTCCCTCTGAAACCGCCGTGACTAGACCCGTATCATCTACTGTTGCAACATCCGGTTGAAAAGAAACCCATGCCGGAATGATGTCCTGATGATTGCTGGAAGATACTGCATAACTTCCATCATTTCCTACGAATAATTGCAGCTGTTCTCCTAATCCAATGGTATTCGATCGATCAAGGGCAGAAAGATAATATCCCCTAGAACTAGCAGTTCTTTTGGTTGTCGTCATAACCTGTGCAGGTTTAGTTCTCCCTGTCATTGCAGTTGTTGTAATTTCCATTCTAGTTGTTGTCCAGTACCAATATGATGTATTGGAAGTTGTTGTCCCATACCAATATGGCGTAGTGGCAGTTGTTGTGGTTGCTCTTTGCGTTGTTGTCATTGGCATTGTTGTATTAAAATCCTGTGCAAAAATCGGTGTTTCCTGCTTTGCTGTAGCTTGTTTTGTAGCAGTTTCCTGCTGTGTTGTAACAGATTCTACTTGCATTGTAATTCCAGATTTTGCAAGGTTTCCCTCTTCCTGATACCGATACAAATCAATATTCGTATTAACTGCCAACGATAAAATTTGGTCTGCATCTTGTGTCAACTCTGTACGAACGGTATAGGTTCCATCTCCTGTGATGGCAACTGTTCCCGGTGCAAAATCATCTTCTTCCCCATTGCAAAACCGCAAAATTTCTTCATCCTGTGCAGAACGCACAACACCAACCAATTCCGCAAAATAAGGCGTTCCCTGTGTGCCGTCTTTCTGCAATCGGTAGGCATCTGTTCCAATGCCATGAATGGAAAACGTAACAGATAAATACCCCGAACAATCAACATCCTGCGGAATATCTTCACAAATACAGTTATTTGCATTTCGCAGATTCAAGCAAAGTGATGTGCCGTCAATTCCAGTTGTAAACCCCTGATTGGAATCTGTGTATGGAATATTGATCTCCGCAGCGGTAACCGCTGTTTGCTGGGTAAAAAAAGACCCGATTCCCAAAGCTGCCAGCAGCATTCCGCCAATCATCCATTTGTTCCTATTTTTCATGAAATCCATCCTCTCTTTTTCCGAATACCCTTATTATACCATAAAAAACACTTTTTGAAAAGAAGCAATTTCTACAATCATTTTATTTGAAAAGAAATTTATTTTCAACATCTGTCAATTTTACCCCAATTCCTCTTCCAACAAAATCATCTCTTCCAGTGCTGCATCCAATTCTGTCCGCAAAGTATCCATTCGCTTGCACTTTTCCTGCATCAAATTGAAATCGCTGTACACTTCTTCCTTTGTTATCTCCTCGTTGAGGGCATCGAGTTCCGCTTGCATCGCCTCGGACTGCTGTTCCAGCTGCCGCATTCTTGCCCGCTGCTGGGCAGCCTTTGCACGTTGTTCCTTAGAACGATACGTCTGCTGCTTGTCCTCTTTTTTCTTTTCCGTTTCAACTGCCTGAGCCACCGCATTTGCAGCAGCTGCTTCTTTTTTCGTTGCATCCAACCAGCTTTGGAATCCGCCGATATACGTCTTTACACCCGTTGGTTTGATTTCTAAAATATGGTCTGCAACCTGATCCAGCAGATACCGATCATGCGACACAAACAGAATCGTTCCGGTAAAGGTTTTCATGGCATCTTCGATGACTTCTTTCATGGAAATATCCAGATGGTTGGTCGGTTCGTCCAAAATCAAAATATTGCCATGCTCCAGCATCATGACGGCAAAACAAACCTTTGCCCGTTCACCACCGCTGAGTACCCCCACTTGCTTATAGACTTCTTCCCCTGTAATTCGCACCTTGCCCAACAAGCTGCGAACATCATAGTCCAGCCATGTCGGAACACGGTCGTGAATTTCCTGCATTACGGTTTTCGCTGGGTGCAGGTTGGTGCTTTCCTGCTCAAAATAGGAAATCTTCGTCTGGGCTGCCCAGCGAATCTTTCCAACATGCGGCAACTGCCCCTGTAAGATTTTCAACAGGGTTGACTTTCCAACACCGTTTTCCCCAATAATGCCCCATTTTTCCCCTCGCCGCACTTCAAAGGAAACTGGTTCTGCCAACACTTTTCGTTCTGCTCCGCTGCCGACTGCAATGGCAATATCCTGCACTTGCAAGACCTGCTGCGGCGGTTCGATGTCGTAGGTAAACTGTACCCGTGCTGACTTCTGGTAGGTAATCGGCTTTTCAATCCGTTCCATCTTTTCCAGCTGTTTCATGCGGCTCTGGGCACTCTTTGCCGTAGAGGCTCTGGTCTGATTACGGGCAATATAATCTTCCAGCTTGGCAATTTCTTTTTGCTGCAATTCATACTCTTTTGTTTGCCGAATCACAGCGGCTTCTTTCTGCACGGTATAGGCAGAATAGTCGCCCTTATAGCGAGTCAGCACACCGTGTTCAATCTCACAAATCGAGGTGCAAAGCCGATTCAAGAAATAACGGTCATGAGATACCAGCAGCAAAGCACCCTTATAATCTTTCAAATAATCTTCCAGCCACATGACGGTTTTAAAGTCCAGATGGTTGGTCGGTTCGTCCAGAATCAACAGCGTTGGTTCTTCCAACAGCAATTTTGCAATTGCCAGTCGAGTCTTTTCCCCACCGCTGAAACTGGAAATTTTCCGCTCATAGGTTTCTGCACCGAAGCCCATGCCGTTCAGCACCATTTTGATTTTCACATCAATCTGATAGCCGTCATTGCTTTCAAAATAAGTCTGCAAACGGTGATATTCTTCCGCTGCTGCTTCGGAATTGTTCGCCAACTCCTGTTCCAGCTCTCGCATGCGTGCCTGTGCATCCAGCAACGGTTGAAAGACATTGTGCATCTCATGCCAAACCGTCTGTTCTTTCTCCAGACCGCCCATCTGCTCCAGATAGCCGATACTGGTATGACTGCTCTTGATGATTTCGCCGTCCCCTTCCTGAATGTGGTCGGGCAGAATCCGTTCCGTAATCAACTTTAACAAAGTCGATTTTCCGCAGCCATTCACACCAATTAAACCAATCCGGTCACGGTCTTCAATCGTGAGAGAAATATGTTTGAGCAGCGGTGCTCCATTGTAAATTTTATTGACATCTGTTAATTGCAACAGCATAATAACACTCCTATTTCATGAGATTTCGTGTTATCATGATACCATGAAATTACAGGAACTGTCAAGAAAAAAACCGCTGTTTCCGACAGATGAGGATTTTATTTCCCCAAACTGCCAGCAAAAACAGCGGCGATTTTCTCAGCGTATCACGCTATCTTCCGATTTATCGGCGGAACAGTCCCCGTTTTTTCGGCTTTTCGGTTGCCCGATTGGCAACGATGTCTGCCATTTCTCCCACATTCTTCATACCAGAAACTTCCTTCATCTGGAACTGCATGTGAAATTCCTGCTCTACAGCATCAATCAAGTTGATGTGTTCGAGGCTATCCCATTCCTCAATATCATTTGCGGTAGTCTGGTCTGTAATCACAATGCTGTCATCGTCAAATACATCCCGAAATACCCCTGTCAACCGTTCCATTACTTCTGCATGTGTCATTGTTCTGCACACTCCTTCTGATTTACTGTAATTACATGATTTTTATTTGTATAATCTGCAACATTCAATTCCCAGACGCTGTCACCATTTTCCATGTCTTTCGTCTTGGTGAAACCAAATGTGCCGTACAAATCCTTTACCATTGCATTCTTGGCAGTCTTATAATAATAGCCAACAATGTTCTGAATGCCCTGCTCCCGGCACTGCCGTACCAGTTCATCCAGCATTGCAAATTCCATATCCCGTTTCAAAACCCGGCAGCTCATCAGCCACAAGTCCATATGTAATGCATCGTCCACTTTTTCACCGATGACAACGGAAACAATGCCGTTATCGCCAAACTTATCTTCCAGCCGTCCATACAGCCGAATATAACGGTCAGACGCTGCAACCGTTTCCATTTCACTTTGTGTATAGCGTTTCGTGGTCAAATTGAACTGATTGCTCTTATTGGTCAGCTGTACAATTCGCTGCAAGTAAATCGGTTCAAAGTCCCGAATCGTGCCTTGCATCTCCAAACTGTTCAGATAGTCGGTATAGTCTGCAAAGGTTTTCTGCATCTGTGCCCGCTGTGCATTTGCCTGATACATGGCATTCCGCTTTGCATCGTCACTCGACAGGCTGGTAACTTCAAAGTATCCGGCACGGTCTAACTGCCGCAGGCAATCTTCCACGCAGTCAAATTCCGGAACGGCAACGCCCGGAATCTGTCCGGAAACAATCGCCCGTTCTGCCGGATTGTCGTCTACAAATACAATGCTCTCCGGCAACAGATTCAATTCCGCAGCAGTTTCTACCAAATTGCGGTCTTTTGGCTCCCAGTTTGCCTTGATGGTGACAAAGTCGTCTGGCTTCAGAACACCGCTCGGATGATTCAAGCCCAGCAGAGCATTTTCCGGTTCATTCTTTGAGCAGACTGTCAGCAATACACCAATTTTTTTCTGCTGTTTCAAATAGCCCTGCAACTCTTCATATGCCTGTCCCATGGAGGTTTCATGTCCGATTTCAATGCCTTCCTGTCCATCATCGCCAATAACACCGCCCCAGAGGGTATTGTCCAAATCCAACGCCAGAACTTTCTTGTTCTTGCCGTAAATAGAACGAATAATTCGAGTCAGATTGTAGGCAAAATCCGGAATGGCTGGCACGCTCAGAGCATATTTATACAGATACCAATAAGACGGTTCTGCCCATGCATCCAAACCATAGCAAGCGGACAAATACTGAATATCGTGAATATAGAACGAGGTGTGCGTATTTGCATAATCATAAAACTTGCAGTTTAAGCGTGTGATAAAGTTGATTCTGCCGTGAATATCTGAAGCATCCCGATTGCCCAACAGCCGATAAGCTGGCAGTTCAAAGTTGTTCTGAATAATTGGGCAATGATATCCTTCCGCCAGACGATCCCACATCTGGGTAAAGTGGGTGTACTGCCGCTCCAAGGCTGCCTCTACGGTTTCCGCCGGACAATACACATCCTCCGGAAATTCTGTGATGTTGCGGCTGGTGGTGTGAATGAAAATCAAGTCCGGCTGAAAGGCTTCCAGCTCTGGGTTTTCAAACATAGCATCCTGCCAATAACGGGCATATTCCGACTGATAGAAAGACGGCTGAATCCCATTGTCCAGCAGGAACAGTTCCAGCATGGAAACAATATCATTTGTGGTAGAACCGCCCAGAACTGCAATCTTTTTTTCCATGCGAGGCGTGCCGTCTGCCAGCAGAGCCTTTTTAATCTTTCTGCGGTTTTTCAGAATCCACGCACTATCAAATGGTACTTGTAATTCTTTCATGATTTGCAAATCTCCTTTTTCTTTTCTTGCATTTAAAATTCTGTATCTGCATCTTCCCAACTGCTTGTGTCATATGCAGCATTTTGTGTGCGGACAACTTCCAGATCCTGTCCGTTTGGCCCATTCGCACTGAACAGATTCATACAAAACAGGACATCGGTTGCTTTTGCCTCTTCTTGAATAAAGTCAATGGCATTCAAATTGAAATACCGCATATCACACACATAGATCTCAGAAAAGGAACTGGTCAGACATGGCACTAATGCATTGCCATAGCTATCCTTGAAAATCACCAACCGACGGTCATTGTCGCAATCCGTCTGAATGTGGACAATCTTATCATCTCCACACATAAAGACCATATAATAACTGGAATTGTCCCATGCGGACGGATCAAGAATCAAATCTGATTCATAGCCATTCGCATAATCCCGGTCATAATAAGTGGTCTGAATGTCGTTGGTCGGCACATAATATACAAACTCTTCTGGTGAATTCACCAAATCTGGATAGTCATTCGTATAATATGCCATTGAGCCAACAAAATCATCTTCTACATATTTCTTGTAGGTTGTCAGGTCGGCAAACGGAACATCTGCCTGCTCTGCAAACGCTCTTGCTACATAGTAAGCCCCCAGCTGAAACCAATGGTGGTCGGTTCTCGCATAAATCGGCTCGGCAGTGTGTTCTTTTAGAACGCCATAGGCATCAATCGGAATCACACCTTCAAAAATCTTTTCTGCTGCATCCATGCAATCCTTTTCACTGGAAAGTGTGGAATCCTGAAAGGCTGCTGGTGTATAGAAAGAAGCATTGGTTGGAGCTAAAATCGAGTAGCACTGCACATCGTCCCCCAAATCTTTTTGATACTGGTTTAAAATTTCTGCATACGCTTCGGTTTGTTCAGCGTACCCATTAAACAGGTTGATGGCACGCTTATGATCCCACAAAATGCCGGATACAACTTCAATTGGTTCTGCACCATCATCCATCGTTGTGACAATCGTCACATAGGTGGTGACTGTGGTCGTAGTGGTTTCCATGGTGGTAACCGCTGTGGTGCTGGGCATTGTTTCAACGGCGGCTGTTTCTGCTTTCTGGTCGTTTCCGTCTGCTGGTTTCATCAGCATGAAAATCAGCCACGCAATAGCTGCCAGCGTTACCAGCACAGTCGCTCCCAGAATCAATCGGTCTTGCCACTGCATCTGTACTTCATCCGATTGCGGCTGGTTCTGCTGAGATGCAGTATCGGACTTTTTTCTCTTCTTAGGAACTGCCTGCTGCTGCAAAGCTCCGCAGTTGGGACAGGTGGTTTGTTCCGGTGTCAGCTTCGTACCGCATTCTTTGCAAATCATATCCGCATTCTCCTTTTCTATGACAAAAAAATAGAACAGCGGCAAGGCAGGAAATCTCACCCCGCCGCTGTTCGGTTTCTTTTTCCAATCTGTTCCGAACGATTACTGTACACGATTGCTCTCTAAGTAGCTTTCATTTCCACCAGTTGCACTGAACGTATTCATCGCAAACAGCAAATCGGTACAGCCGACCTGCTTGCAGAAATCAATGGCATTCAATTCAAAATATCGCATATCGCAGACGTAAATATTTTCAAAAGACGAGGTTAAGCACGGTACTAACGCATTGCCATAGCTGTCCTTGAAAATGACCAGCGTTCTGCCATTCTTGCAGTCGGTTTCCACATGCGTGATTTTATCGTCACCGCCCATGAAAACCAAGTAATACATACTGTTATCATAACCATCTAAATTCATCAGCAAATCGCCTTCGGTTGGGTCGGTGAAGCTGGTGCTGTAATAGGTGGTCTTGTATTTGTTTTTCGGGATGTAATATGTAAACTCTTCCGGATTGTCCAGCAAAACAGCACTTTCTGTGTAAGTATACATTGAGCCGACATAATCCTTTTTCGTTGCCGTATCATAATCTGACAGCGATGCAAACGGTACATCTGCAACCTTTGCAAACGCTTCAGCGGCATAATATGCCCCCAATGGCAACCAGTGGTGGTCGGTACGGGCATAAATTGCCTCTGCGGTATGCGGCTTCAAAGCGTTGTATACATCCACTGGCTTTACGCTGTTCAGATAGCTGTTGATGTTGTCAATGTTTTCCGTTTCGCTTGCCGTATAGTTTGCATATTCTTCCGGCAGGTAATAGGAAACGGCAGTTGGTGCAACCAAGGAATAAACCTGTACATCTGAGCCAAGGTCTTGCTGATACGCATTTAATGTTTCGGCATAGTCCTGTCCTACAGAGAAACTACCGCCATAAACGCAGACTGCACGCTTGTGATCAAGAATAATGCCCTCGCCGATTTCCGCAGCTGGTTCATCATTCGGATCTTCCGTTGTCGTTACAACTGTTGTGGTAACTGCTGGCTCTGTGTTGGTTTCATCACTACCAGCAGCAACTGCAACCGTGGTTTCTACGGATTCTGTTGTTGCAACAGGTGTTGTGGTTTTCTTCTTTACCTGTGAAACATTGCCGAAAAATACGGTATCTTCTTCGCTCTGAACACCCGTCCACTGCATCATTGCGGAAATAGTCTTTTTCAACTTGCTGCGGAACGGGACAGTATCATTATAATATTCAGACCAGCCAGAAGTATAAGAGCCATCTAACAGCGATGTCAGCGAGAACTTCGGCTTTTCTGCCAGAAGTCGATTTTCTTCATAGGAAATTGTGGAACGTGGTGCTAATAATAAAACAACTGCCAGCACGACAACAACACCGCTCAGCAGGCTTACACCGATGGTTTTGGAAAACCGCTGTGCCTTTCGCTGCATGTATTCCCGTTTCGTCAAGCGTTTTTTATGCGGTGGATTGCCCGGCTGTTCTGCCTCTGAAACTGCACCCTTTACCGATTCAATCACATCTTTTTTGTGCTGCTGCTGTGCCATTTCTTCTTCCGTTGGCAGAACAGGCTGTTCCGAAGATTCCGGAAAATCGTTGAATAAGCGGTTATAAAACGCCGCCGATTCCAGCTGTGGTTCTGGCTCAGGTTCTTCTTCCCGTGCATGGGAAATAACCGGACGCTTTGTTGGTCTTGACGATGCAGGTGCTTCCTGCACAGGGGGCATCACGAGCTGTTTTGGTACAGATGCAGCCGATTCCGGCATGGGTGATGCAACGGGTTCTGCTATTGGCTGCTGCGGTGGAGTTGCAACCGGCTCCGGCTGTGGCGGTGCGGTGTTTCTCGTCAGTGGCAGAACAGGCTTTTGCTGTTCTGGGTCAACTGGTGCATCTTCCAGAAACAGTTCCCGGAAGAAACGGGCTGCCTTGCTGGGCTGCTTTCCGTTTGAAATTGCCCGAGGCTTTTTTTCTGCTGCTCCGGTCAATTCTGCAACGGATTCCCGTGGCTGCCGATTCTTCAAATATTTGGTTCGCTGCTCTGCAACCTGCGGTGGTTCTTCTTCTGAGAACCATTCTGGAATAGGCTCTGGTGCAGCGGTATCAATCGAAATATCCTGCGGTTTTACCGGACGGAATGACGGTCTTACTGGTTCAGGCTGCGGTGCAGCAGCTGTTTCCACTGCTGGCTTTCCCTGATACCGCCGAACCGGCGTTGACTTTTCCGTTTTTGTGTCTGCTGGCTGTAAATCGTCCAGCGTTTTTCCCTCCGCTTTCATCTGCCGGAGCATTGCCGTTGTAATAAACGGTGATGCAATCGTTGGCTCTGGTTCTGGCTGCGGTTCTGGTTCAGGAATCGGCTGCTGCACTGGCTCTGGAACAGCTGTCTGCACTGGCATTTGCGGTGCTCTCCGCTGTGGGCGAGCTGGACGAGATTTTTTCTGTGGTGCTGCTGGCGGTTCTGCAACGGGTTCTGGTGTTGGAACTGCCTGTGGCTCTGCCGGAGATTCCGATACAGCGGAAACCACTGGATTTGCAGTGGTTTGCCGCTGTGCCATTGCTACAATTTTCTGGAGCAATTCCGGCGTTAAGGTTGCCTTTCCAGTGGCATCCTGCTGCACCATCGCTGCAACCTGCTGCAACAATTCCGGTGAAACGGTAGCAGATTCTGCTGTTGCCTGCGGTTCTACTGGCTTCGGCGGTTCTGGTGTTGGCTGTACTGGCTCTGCCTGTTGTGGTTCTGCTGCTGGTTTTGCTGACGCAGGCATCTGCGGCATCGCTCTTGCATCCCGTACGGGTGGCATTTTTGGAGCTGGTTTTTCCGGTTCTGCCGAATTGGTCGGCGGAACGGCTGCTGCTGCCTTTTGCAGAGCAGATTTTTTCGGAGTCTGCGGTTCTTCTACGGAAATATCCGCAAAGAACCGATTATAAACAGCGGATTCCTCCGGCTGTTGAGTTGCCTGCTGCTGTAATTCCTGCAACGCCTCCTGTGAGAGTGCTTTTTCTGGTTTCTGAACGGGCGGCGGCGGTACTTGCTGCATCGGCTGCCGTCCAAAATGTGCTGGCTGCTGCGGTGGAACTCGCATCGGTTCTTGCGGAGCAGTTCTTACACGCTGCTGCTCCATTTTTTGACGGCGTTCCTGCTGGCTGCGTTGTGCAAGGGAATGCATACCACTTGGAACGGAAGAATTCGAATTCTTTTTTCTCATGACAATGCCTCCTTAAAAACGCAGATACAAGAATGGACGATTGGTTGCATTGACCAGCAGAATGCTGGATACAATCAGAATAACAGCTGCTAAGATTGTTCCGCAAACGGAAAGGGCAAGATACGCCCCCGGACTTTTCTGCATGGCACGTTTCGGCAGTTCCAAAATCGGGAAGCAGCCAATCAGTGCAATCACTAACAAAAAGACATTTGTCATAATGGAGGTTTGCAAAACGGCATCTGTCAAGCCATGTCCGCCAAATCCAAACATACACTTCAGGCAAGCTCCCAGCTGACCGAAGTCCTCAAAATAGAAAATGCCGAAGCCCACCACGATGACAATTTTATTATAGATATGCCGGATGACCAGCGGAATTTTTTTTATCCGCTTCTTACCAATCAGCAATTCAATCAGAATAAACAAGCCATAATACAAGCCCCAGAGAATGAAGTTCCAGCTTGCACCGTGCCAAAGTCCGGTACAGAACCAGACTAAGAACAGTCCGCCGTATTTTCTCCGCTTACCGAAAATCGGAATGTACAGCACATAATCTCGGAAAAATGTTCCCAGAGAAATATGCCAACGCTGCCAGAATTCTGTAATGTCCTTACACAAGAACGGATGCCGGAAGTTTTCTTCCAGCTGAAAGCCCATCATACGGGCAATTCCGATTGCCATATCGGAATAACCGGAGAAGTCGAAGTAAATCTGCATGGCATAGACAATGACACCATACCAAGCCCCTAGCGTGGTCTGCTGTTCGATGTTGCCATTTGCAAGGAACTGGTCAACGATATTTCCCAGATTATCGGCAATAATCACCTTTTTGCCCAGACCGATAATTACACGCATCATGCCTTCATACAGGTCAGACGGATTGCAACGGCGAACTGCCAGTTGATTTTGCATTGTTTCATAACGGGCAATCGGACCTTGCATAATGACAGGGAAAAATGTCATATACAGCAGGAAACGAGAAAACTTCTGCTCTGCTTCGACTTTTCCCCAATAGCAATCCACAATGTACGAAACTGCACGGAATGTATAGAAACTGATGCCAATCGGCAACGGGAAATTCGGAACAGGAATCGAAAGTGAAAACCAGTTGTTCAGATTCTCTATGAAAAATCCGGTATACTTAAATAGAATCAACATGCCAAGGTGGAATACCAAGGACAGGACAAGCGAAACTTTTGCCGTGCGACTCTCGGGGTCAGCAGAAATCAGTCTGCCGAACAGATAATTGAGCAGCGTACTCATCAGCAACAGCCAGATGAAAATGGGTTCGCCCCATGCATAAAAGACAAGCGAACACACAATCAATACAGCGTTGCGGTAACGGGGTTTTGCCACATAGTACGCAATCAACGACAGGGGCAAAAAGAGATAGAGAAAAAATAAACTTGAAAATACCATTTTTTACATTGCCTCGTTTGTTCTGAAATTTCATTCCACAGATTGGTTTTTCTTTCTTTGTGGTTTGATGATTTTTGTGAAATCTATGGATAATCCGCACTGTGCCACTGCATTTTTCTACGAAAACAACAAATGAAAAGAAATAAAAAAGATTTGGAAAAATGAGGCAGTGCATCCCTCAAAAAAATTGAAATGATTACTTTTTTATTATACAACAAATAAAATTTGTTTGCAAGTATCCATTTACAACTTTTCTTTCTTTTGGAAATTTCACTTTTTTCAACAAAAAAAGGCGGCTTGAAGCCGCCTCTTCTTGTCGAAAAAGTACAATCCTTTAGAAATCTTAGAAAAGCTTCCTAGGGAATTTAATTTCTTTCAACTAGTCTTTATGGAGCATCCTGTGAAATTGTCGTCCCATTTTTTGCAACCTGTGCCACAGTTTCATTGGATTCTGTCGGCTGGTCAGATTCTACAATGCCCTTTAAGCCAGCTGCCAAACCAGCCAAGCCCTGAATTTCGCTCGGAATGATAATCTTGGTTGCCTTGCCATCTGCTGCCTTCTGGAATGCTTCCAGTGCTTTCAGCTGCAAGACAGAAGCATTCGGATTTGCCTTGTTCAACTGCACCAAGCTATCTGCCAATGCCTGCTGAACCACTTCAATCGAACGTGCTTCACCGTCTGCAATCCGGATTTTCTGTTCCTTGATAGCTTCGCCTCGCAGGATGGTTGCTTCTTTTTCTGCTTCTGCATGCAGGATGGCTGCTTTTTTGTCCGCTTCTGCACGAAGTACCTTTGCTTCCTGTTCACCCTGTGCAACCTTGATTTGATATTCCTTTTCGCCTTCTGCACGGAGAATTTTTTCTCGCTTTTCCCGTTCTGCCTTCATCTGTTTTTCCATGGCATTCTTGATGTCCACTGGTGGGTCAATGTTCTTCAGTTCCACACGAATGACTTTGATACCCCAACGGTCGGTTGCATGGTCGATGGTTTCCGTAATCTTTGTGTTAATCAGGTCACGGGAGTTCAATGTTGCATCAAATTCCAGTTCGCCGATGATATTCCGAAGCGTGGTTGCAGTCAGGTTTTCAATTGCTGCCAGCGGACGTTCTACACCATAGGCAAACTGTACCGGATTGGTAATCTGGAAGAAAACAACGGTATCAATCTGCATGGTAACATTATCTTTCGTAATAACTGGCTGCGGCTTAAAGTCTACAACCTGTTCCTTGATGGAAACTCGCTTTGCAACCCGATCCAAAAACGGACACAAGAAGTGTACACCGGTTTCCCATGCGGCATAAAATTTTCCCAGCCGTTCTACAACATAGATGTTCGACTGCGGAACAATCTTGATTCGAGTAAAGAGGACAATCAAAATAAAGACAACTAATAAAAAGAGGACAATTAACGGCATAATGAAATTCCTTTCTGTCGTGTGTTAGAATGTGTGTTCTGAACTGCTTGTTGCATTTGCAGATTCCACTACAGGTTCTGTCGTTTGCGGTACAGGTGTTACAAACAATTTTGTTCCATCAATTGCCTGTACCTGTACGGTCGTACCTTTCGGAATCACCAAATTCGGCTGAGAAACAGCGATCCAGTCAATGTCATCGACCCGTACTCTGCCTGTTCCTTTTTCCGCATCTACGGTTTGCACAACCGTGCCGAATTTTCCCAAGTCCAACCGCAAATTGGTATCTCGGGAAGCAAAATTGGTGAATTTCCGCACCAGCGGACGTGTCAGAATCAGCAGCAGGGCAGATGCTGCAATAAACAGCAATGCTTGCAACCAAATAGGTGCACCGCAAAGTGCTGCAAGTAAGGCAACCAGCGAACCAGCTGCAAACCAGATGGAGATCAACTGCTGGGAGGCAATTTCTGCAATCACAGTCAGAACAAACAAACTTCCCCAAATCCAAAATACCATTGTGCTCCCTCCTTTCCGTCTGTTTCAGGCTTCGCCATTCGCTCTATGCATAGTATAACATAATTTCATACAATTGTAAAGAACGTGTTGCGTGCAATTTCTGCTATTTTTACGTTACATCAAAGAAAAGAGCAGTTGAAACGACAATTCAACCGCTCTTTTTCATTGTTATGTATGGAAATCCGTAGAAATTCCACTTAATTTTTCTTTTCTGCATCTTCATCCTTGAGATATTCCTCAACGATGAACTTTGGTCTTTGTTTGGTTTCCAGATAGACCTTACCAATATATTCCCCGATGATGCCGATTGCCAACAGCTGCAAACCGCCGATTGCCCAGATGGATACCACGGTAGATGTCCAGCCAACCAGTGTTGCACCCATCGCATGCCGTACCAGTGAATAAATCAACATGGCAATGCTAACTAGAAAAATTACACTGCCCAATGTCATAATCATCCGAATCGGTTTCACAGAAAGCGAGGTCAACCCTTCCCATGCAAACGCCAGCATCTTCTTCAAAGGATACTTGGATTCTCCGGCAAAGCGTTCTTTTCTTGCATAATAAACCTTGTCGCTTTTATAGCCAATCATCGGCACAACGCCACGCAAGAACAGATTGACTTCTTTGAATTGTTCCAAGCCATCCAACGCCCGTTTGCTCATGAGTCGATAGTCTGCATGGTTGTATACAATATCTGCCCCCAATAGCCGCATTACTTTATAATATCCCTCTGCGGTTTTGCGTTTGAATGCAGTATCTGTATCTCTGGCGTTTCTAACTCCATAGACAATATCGCAGCCTTCGGCGTATTTTTCCAGCATGCCATCAATCGCATCAATGTCATCCTGTAAGTCTGCATCCATGGAAATCGCCATGTCGCAATGTTCTTTCACCGTCATCAGTCCTGCAAGCAGTGCGTTTTGATGTCCCTTGTTTCGGGAAAGCTTAATTCCTTGAAACAGCGGATTTTCCTTGTGCAGGGACTCAATAATTTCCCACGTCCGGTCTTTTGAACCATCGTTGACAAAGACAATCCGGCTCTCTTTGCTGATTTTTCCCGCTGCCATGAGTGTTTCCATTTTCGCACGGAGCTGCTTCGATGTTTCCGGCAATACTTCCTCTTCATTATAGCAGGGGATTACTAAATATAATTTCTGCATCACAATACACCTCAATCCCAGAATGCAATGACATCCTGCATGGCTCTGCAAACTTCAGGATAATCATTTTCAGAAAAAGCAAATGGTATAATTTGTACAATATTGATTACCAGTGCCAGCATAACCGAGCACGCCAAAAAGCCACGAAACCATGTCTTTTTTGTCTCGTTGGTACTCATTCTATAAAGCCAGAAGAGCACCGCCAATGCACCAATGATAATCTCCCAAGAAAAGTCTGCTGTGTAACGAATTGCATAGCCGCTTTCCCAGATTGAGCAGATAATAATCAGTGGCATAATTACACACGGCAATCCAACCAGTGTTCCATATCGCAATCTGGATTTCCGGTCAGGCAGGCGGCAAAGTGCTCGTCCGCTCAGCAGATAACCAAAAACGGGCAGTGCTAAGAAAAAGATGCCCGAAGTATTTCCAGCATCGACAAAATAATAGCCGTTTGCATGGAAGGAACTGAACGGTGTCTTGATGTACGGGAAATCTGTGGAGAAGCCCGGCACTGCAAACAGGAAATTAAACAATACAATCAGTACAAAAACAAGATGGAACTGAGAATGTACAAAGTCGTTTATCGTGAGCGAATACTTGATGCCGAAGTCAAACGGTGAGCCAAACCGTGCAGCATTATACCACATCTGGAATCCACCCAGTACACAAATCGGAACAGCTGCACAGAGAATGAACAAAATCCGTCCCTTGATAGTGGAAGAAGAAGACTTTATCGACATCAACAAGAACACTGCTGCACAAATTGCATACACAGCAAGTGTCGGACGAGATAATACTGCAAGTCCTAAGAACAGCGAACAAAGTGCCGTGCGAACAAAAGATGTTTTTCCATCTGTAAGCATATTGGAAGAAATCAAGAAATATGCCCCTGCATTCAGATACATAAAACCGCACGACATGGCAATTTCATAGAAAATCGTTCTGCCAACGCTATACCATATGCCGCAGGCAGTCAACAGGATTACAAATCCACCGATGACACAACCAGCTGGTACATCTCGAAACCAGCGTTTTGCGATTGCCAAGTACGTCAGCCCCAAAAAGACTAGACCGATACAAGAGAAAATCCATACCGCCATATCGCAGGCAAAATAATGCCCTGTCAACTTGTGATATGGGAGGAAGAATGTCAGAACCGGAGCAATTCCATAATAGGAATAATACTTTCCATCATAATAAACATGATCCCATTCTGCACGAACACCCTCCTGATTGCGGGCACTCCAGTCATACGGGTTTTCCATATTGATGAGTTGTTCTGTCGGTTCTTTTAACAGGTTTACCTGCTTGTTTTCAAATGCATCGACCAATTCCTGTGTAATCTGATCCCCTGCTTCCAACTTCCAGCGAGAAGCAAAACCATCCTCTGGCAGCTTTATCATAATAATTGAAGTTGCCAGCAACACTGCTGCCCCAGTCAATGCAAGTACACTGGCAGTGGTACTCTTTCGAGTTTCCCGAAACGGCTTTTTCAAGAAGCTGGAAACCACGATTCCATAACAGAATGTGGTCACCAACGTCAAAAATCCAAACCGTATAGCGGAAATATCAAACGGAATCGTCTTGTTGAAATGAATTGCCTGAATCGTAACAGAATCATTGTCATTGAAACAGGAAACCTTCAACCGCAATTGCGAAACATCTCCGGAAAACCGACACGCTGTATAGTTCGAGTTGTCATTGTCCTTTACAACAACACCAGATGCAATGTCATATCGGTAATCCACATGTGTTTCATCTGCCATATCAATTTTCAACTGTGCACGCTTTGTTTTTTCGCCATAGTCAACATCTACCTGAATCGTGCCCACTGGCATGTCCAGTTGCTGAAATTCCATGATGACTTGGTCTTTGCCGGTGACAGTCACCGCTCCGCCGGTTTCATCAATGGTACTTTCCCCACCGGAAATAGAGGCACTGGTCGGAAGAAATGTTTTCTGTTCATATCCACCGGACAGCAAACTATACGATGGAAGCTGAAACAGCGTCAATTCCAAAATGGTGGAAATAATCACCATTCTTCCAAAGAATCGCAAGGTTCTACTTTCTTTTCTCCGGCGAATGACTTTCGTCGCAAGAAATAACAATCCTGCAACACCAATGAGTGCAAGGCTGCCCTGATACACACCCATCGACAAAATTCTAAATGCATCCAGTAAAACAAAAATCAGCAGCACCAAAGCAACTACAAACAGTCCACCCCTCCGGAGCTTTGGCAGTTCCTTTTCATTCATCTCTTTCATAAAAATTCCTCTTTTAAAAATGATTTCTAAATTTTAAATAACGTTAATTCGTAAATTATTCCCACTCAATCGTTGCCGGCGGCTTTGTGGTGACATCATACACAACCCGATTGATGCACTTGCATTCATTGACAATTCTTGCAGAAACCGTTTCCAGTACTTCATATGGAATCCGTGCAAAATCAGCTGTCATGAAATCTGTAGTCGTAACGCCACGCAGTGCCAATGTATAATCATAGGTTCTGCCGTCCCCCATAACGCCAACAGAACGCATATTGGTCAGAACCGCAAAATACTGGTGGATGCTCCGGTCTAAGCCAGCCTTTGCAATTTCTTCCCGGAAAATATAGTCTGCATCCTGCAAAATTTCCAGCTTTTCATCGGTAATTTCGCCGATAATCCGAATCGCAAGACCCGGCCCCGGGAATGGCTGCCGCCATACCAAAGTTTCCGACAAGCCCAGTGCGATACCCAGCCGCCGTACTTCGTCCTTGAACAACAACCGCAGCGGTTCAATGATTTCCTTGAAATCTACATAATCCGGCAAGCCGCCAACATTGTGATGCGACTTGATTACTGCTGCATCGCCGCTGCCGCTTTCGATGACATCCGGATAAATCGTACCCTGTACGAAATAGTCCACCTGTCCGATTTTCTTTGCTTCCCGTTCAAATGCACGAATAAATTCTTCGCCAATGATTTTCCGCTTCCGTTCTGGGTCAGATACACCATGCAGCTTTTCCATGAAAACATCCTTTGCATTGACCCGTACAAAATGGATGTCCCAGTCTGCAAATGCTGCTTCGACTTCATCGCCTTCATTCTTCCGCAGGAATCCATGGTCAACAAAGATACAAGTCAGCTGGTCGCCAACTGCCTTCGAGAGCAAAGCTGCTGCAACGGAGCTATCAACACCGCCAGACAGTGCCAGCAATACCTTTCCATCGCCAACCTTTTCCCGAATCTGTTCGATGGCAGTCTTTGCATAGTCTTCCATCGTCCAATCACCCGTACATCCACAAACCTGATACAGGAAATTATGCAGCATCTGCTGACCATTTACGGTATGATTTACTTCCGGATGGAACTGTACGCCATAGAACTTCTTTTCCGGATATTCCATTGCTGCTACCGGACAGCCGGCAGAATGTGCCGTAATCGAAAAGCCTTCCGGCAGCTTCTGAATATAGTCGGTATGACTCATCCAAGAGATTGCTTCTTTCGGCAAACCGGTAAATAACAGGCTTTCCGTCTGATATTCTGTCAGTGTCTTGCCGTATTCTCTGGTTTCTTCAGAGGAAGCAACTGTTCCGCCCAATGTATATGCCATCAGCTGGCAGCCGTAGCAGATGCCCAGAATCGGAATGCCCAATTCAAAAATAGCAGGGTCTACGTGCGGAGATTTTGGGTCGTAAACGCTGTTCGGCCCACCGGTAAAGATGATGCCAACTGGATTTCTTGCAGCCAGTTCTGCAATCGGTGTTGTATACCGCATGACTTCGCAGTAAACTCCACATTCTCTGACTCGGCGTGCAATCAGCTGATTATACTGTCCGCCAAAGTCTAATACAATGACCAATTGATTTTTCATGATGGTATGCCCTTTCTGTCCCGTATTTCCAGCCATAGCCGGAAAAGTTCTTTCTTTTGATTATAGCATACTTTTCCGATGCTGTCAATCGAAAAAGAAACAGCTGCCATCCGTGCATGGGTCACGAACAGCAGCTTTGTGTGTGAAATAATTTGGATAAAATGGGTCGATTATGCGGCTTCCGATTCCGTTGTCAACATACAACGAAATGTTGCAATGGTGAGAATCAGTGCATAGTAATAAAGGTCATGTTTCATGCGTCAAAAATCCTTTCCGTTTCAGCGAGTCGGCACACAACGTCTTCAGCATACCATATCTGCAAAATACTGTCAAGCAAAAATATGTTATTTTTTGCCGCATTTTGCCGCAAGACGGACGGACACGAATACCAGCGGGATTACCGGAATTTCATGTTGGCAAAAATTCGTTCCATTCGAACATCTGGAAAGTGCACATCAAAAAATAGCTGCAAGCTATTGGTGGCAGCAATGCCATCAATTCGCTGCGACCAGCGGAACACTGCTCCGACTGTCATCACCGCATCGAATAAAATAAAGGCAAACAGCAGCCATGTCAGGATTTTTCCAATCCGGTTCGGAATATGCAAAATCCCTTTTGCAATCCAAGGATAGAGCGTTTTAATCCAGAGAACGCCGAGTGCTCCCCAGAAAATCGAATAGAGCAAGCAGATTCTACCGTTCAGATTAAACGGCATACTGCTGTAATCCCAGGAGCAAGAGCCGAAAATCATCTCCTGCCCCCATGAACAAGCATACTCTACCGCACTGCCAACCAAAAATCCACCTAAGAAAGAAATCCAGCTGTTTCGATTCCGGAACCGATAAAGTGCCAGCGTCAGGGCAATTGCCCCTGCTCCATAGAGCAAGTTGAATGGTCCATAGACCAAGCCCGACCGACTTTCCAGATATCCATTCCGCAGCAGACACCAAAGTAATTCTACGATAACGCCGGCAAAGCTGCCGAAAAAGCAAATCAAAAACAGCTTATAAAAATTCAATCCCTGTGCAAAGTGGTCTCGTTTGCGTTCTGCAAAATCAATGGTTGCATTGGCTGGCGGTTTGGGAACGATGCCTTTTTTCTGACTGCGTTCCGTGTCATGCAAACGGGTTTGCAGTTCATCCGTCATTGCAGAAGCGGTGTTGTAACATTTTTTATAGTTCTCAGTCGCATTTTTCAGGACAGTGATTTCTTCCCGAAGGGATTCGTGCCGTCTGCGGGATTCCGCATCCAGCGGCAGTGTTTCCTGTGCCAGCTCTGCGTAAGCGGTCTGCAAATGCTGGTCGGCTTCGTTCAAGGTATCCAAGCCATCCTGACTGTGCTGTAACAGCGTCGCAACAGGGGCAGCGGTCAATTCGGTGGGTTGTGCGATTGTTTGTGTCTTTGTCTTGACAGGACTCATAGATATTCGACACCTCCTGTATTCATTATAACACAAATTTCATGCCGCTGCAACAGATTGCAATAAATTTTCCATCGATCCCCGTTTTTTCCGTACAAACAGATTCTTTCGTTTCTGCAACCTTTTTAAGATATGCAGAAACCACCGAAAATATCCCCATTTTTTCAGAAAATTTGCAAAAAAATCCGCCCCAGTGCGGAAATGCACCAGAGCGGACTTCTTGTTTCTGTCATCCGAAAGCGGTTTCAGAAAGTGGCAGATGCTTACGCCTTGCCAACAGAACCAAACAGGTTCATCTTTTCTTCTACCTTTGCCAGAATTGCTTCGTAGCCCGGCAGGAGCAGCTTTCTCGGGTCAAAGCCCTTGCCCTTCAGATCCTTGCCTGCTTCGATGTACTTTCTGGTAGCTTCTGCGAATACCAGCTGGCATTCTGTGTTTACATTGATCTTTGCAACGCCCAGAGAGATTGCCTTTGTGATCTGATCATCCGGGATACCAGTACCACCGTGCAGAACCAGCGGCATATCGCCAACTGCTTCCTTAACAGCAGCCAGTGTTTCAAAGCTCAGACCTTCCCAGTTTGCCGGATATACACCGTGGATGTTACCGATACCAGCAGCCAGGATGTCTACGCCCAGGTCAGCGATGGTCTTGCATTCCTGCGGATCTGCACATTCGCCTCTGCCGATAACGCCGTCTTCTTCGCCACCGATTGCACCAACTTCAGCTTCGATGGACAGACCCAGCTTGTGTGCAACTGTAACCAGTTCCTTGGTCTTTGCCAGGTTTTCTTCGATCGGGAAATGAGAACCGTCAAACATAATAGAAGTAAAACCAGCCTTGATGCAGTCATAGCACTGATCATAAGTACCGTGGTCGAGGTGCAGAGCAACCGGAACGGTAATGCCCAGGGTTTCATCCATTGCCTTTACCATTGCAGCAACGGTCTTGAAACCGGTCATGTACTTACCAGCACCACCAGAAACGCCCAAGATTACTGGGGACTGGAGCTTTTCAGCTGTGTTCAGGATTGCCTTTGTCCATTCCAAATTGTTGATGTTGAACTGGCCGACTGCATACTTGCCGTCTCTTGCCTTTTCCATCATATCCTTTGCAGATACTAACATAATTCAACTTCCTCCTATAAAGTGTTTGCGTGTCAGACAGACACGTGATTACAATGAAGACCGTTCCATTTCTGGCGGTATCTATTTTTATTATACCGCATTCTGTGCAAAAAAGCAATGGTATTTTGAAATTTTTTCAAAGTGCCGTGGTTTTTGTTGCTTTTGCACAGGAAATGAAAAAATTTCAGGTGATTTGTCACGACAAACTAGAAAAGGAATGCGGATTTTTGGTATGCGGCAGGGACTGCACAATCATCCGCCACATGACACTGGCAACTTGATTCCGGTCATCCTTGCATTCGTTTTGCAGCCACTTCTGTAAAACGCCCAGAATCCCAGTATAGAGGAATTCATAGAGATATTCATTTTCCGCAGAAAATCCATTTCCGGCATATCGCCGTAAATATTTCCCATAGTGAGCGTGCAGAATCGTAGAGAAACGGGAAATGGCAAGGCCGCTTCCCTGTTGGAGCAGGCATTCAAGCAGCGTTTTATGCGTCTGCACATAGTCCAATAGCTGTTCCATATTGTGTATAGACGGCGATTCTTTGGAAAAAATCGCATCAATTTCCTGATAAACTTGTTCTTCGATTTCATCCAGCAGTTCGTAAATATCTTTATAATGCATATAGAACGTAGAGCGGTTGATGTCTGCCGTTTCGCAGATTTCCCGAACCGTGATCCGATTGAATGGCTTCTGCTGCATGCAGACAATTAACGCATTCTGCAAGGCATAGCGTGTATAGCGAATCCGGCGGTCATTTGACTTTTTCATAAAATCCTCCTTTTTCGTTGGTTTTTCCACTTACGGACAACCAATTTCACAAACGGGAAGTTTCCTTCTTCTTTTTTCAACATAACAGATAAAAATGTCAGTTCTTCAACAAATTCTCTATTTTTGTACTTGTCATCGGGCTTTTTTTCTATTATAATAAAAGCATGAAAAAAATGCAAATCTTGTTCCCAATTTTGTAGAACATCACAAAAAACAAGGAGATCGGAGTGTACTTTTATGGATATTCATCAGTTTTTTCTAGGCAATGCGTTTGATGCCTATACTTTTTTTGGTGCACATGTACAAAAAGACGGCAGCGTTTGCTTCCGCACCCTTGCCCCCAATGCTGAAAAAGTATCGTTGATTTATGAGGGCAACGGCTGGAACGAAATCCCCATGGAAAAGACTCATCCCGGCGGCGTATATACTTGCATCGTTCCAGATGCCATTCCCGGGATGATGTATAAATACCGCATTTATTCCGAACATTTCGCCGATGTGGAATTTATCGACCACTGCGACCCTTACGGGTTCGGCATGGAACTTCGTCCGGGAACGGCTTCCATCATTCGGGATACCAACAGCTATCACTTTCAAGATAGCGAATGGCTGAGCCAACGAGGCGGACATCTCGAAAAACCAGTCAATATCTATGAAGTGCATCTTGGCTCTTGGAAAACCAATCCCAACGACCCGAATGGCTGGTATCGCTATGAAGAATTAGCTCCGCTGCTGATTGCATATGCTAAGAAAAACGGCTACAACTACATTGAATGTATGCCGCTGAGCGAACATCCGGCAGACTGTTCATGGGGCTATCAGAATACAGGCTTTTACAGCCCGACGGCTCGCTATGGCGATATGGACGGTTTGAAAAAGTTCGTTGACCTCTGCCACCGCAACGGGATCGGTGTTATCATGGACTTTGTTCCGGTGCATTTCGCTGTAGATGGCTATGGACTGGCACGATATGACGGAACGGCACTCTATGAATACCCAGACGACAACAGCGACAACTATAGCGAATGGGGCAGCTGTAACTTCATTCACGCCCGTGGAGAAGTATGCAGTTTCCTGCAATCCTGTGCAAACTACTGGATTTCAGAATTTCACTTTGACGGAATCCGGATGGATGCAGTCAGCCGGTTGATTTACTGGGGCGGCGACCCAGGACGTGGCGAAAATGAAGCCAGCCTGAACTTCTTAAAACGCATGAATCAGGGTTTGCACCAGCTGCATCCAGATGCAATGCTGATTGCAGAGGATTCCACTGACTTTGACGGTGTTACCCGTCCGGTAGAATTCGGCGGACTGGGCTTCGATTACAAGTGGGATATGGGCTGGATGAATGACACTCTGAACTATTTCCGCAGCAATCCGTTCTTCCGTGGCTCTGGCTACCATCAAATTACATTCTCGATGATGTATTATTATAAGGAACGGTATCTCTTGCCGTTCTCGCACGATGAAACTGTACACGGAAAGGCAACCATCGTGCAGAAAATGTTCGGCGAATACGAACAGAAATTCCCACAGGCACGGGCATTATATCTCTATATGTACACCCATCCGGGCAAAAAGCTGAATTTTATGGGCAATGAACTCGGACAGCTGCGAGAATGGACAGAAGAACAGGAACAGGATTGGGACATCTTAAAGTTCCCGATTCACGATGCATTCTATCACTATATGCATGATTTGAACCAGCTGTATTTACAAGAACCTGCACTGTCTGCATGGGATTATCGGCGGGAGGGCTTCCGCTGGATTGATTGCCATCAGGAAAACCGCTGCATTTATGCTTATGAACGGCGTGCGAATCGGGAACGGCTGCTGATTATCCTGCACTTCTCCGATTTGCAGGACCAGCAATACACAGTAACCGTTCCGGACTGTGCTGCACTCGAACCGCTGCTGCACAGCGACTGGGCTTGTTATCATGGTTCTGTTGAAAAAAATACAGACTTGATTCTGACAACCCCGACAGAAAAGGGGGGTCAGGTTACATTACCGCTTGCACCGTATAGTGCAATGCTGTTCCGTGTTCATACGACTGTGGAAAAATCTGTTTCAGCACCGCCTGTACAAGCAAAAAAGCCAAGAAAGCCTCGGACATCTACGAGAAAAACTTGCAAGACGGCAGAAACTGCACAGTAAATGCACTAAAATTTCTTGGGAAAAGTATGTAGAATGGTTCGGCAGATTCGCTTCGCTGTCTGCCTGTGTCGCCGTTCGCCGGAGTTGCGTTTTCTGAATATGTTACTTTTCTCTTTTAGATTATGGTTTGCTGGAAGTTTTTTGTTTTTAGCATGGCGAACAGCGATTTGCCGCTCTCTCTTAGATTTCAATATGATTCCCTGCAACCTTCGTTAGAGAGGGCAGCTTGCCCTCCCTAACAACCTACCTCGCCGAGCTGAGCCAGCTCGACCGCAGTCGCCTGCGGCGAATCGCCATTTTTCCCGTTTTTTCGCCAATCGCATTGACTTTTTTGCCGAACTGTGATACAATTTAGAAAAAGCAATGGACAACTTGCTTTTTCTCGGGAACAGAACTCCGCAGCATCTGTTTCCAAAATCAAAAGCCTGCGGAGGAGGTTACAATATGAATATCAAAAAGTACCTTGCAGAATTTTTGGGGACAATGGTACTGGTATTATTCGGGTGCGGAACGGCTGTCGTCTGCGGCGGCTTTACCGGCGGTATGGAAACCGGTTTCCTTGGTGTTGTTGCCATCGCATTGGCGTTCGGGCTTGCCATTGTTGCATCTGCCTATGCCATCGGCGATATTTCCGGATGTCATGTCAACCCTGCTGTTTCGCTTGCAATGCTGATTAATGGCAAGCTGACATTCGGCGACTTCATCGGCTATGTCATTGCACAAGTTGCCGGTGCATTCGCAGGCAGCGGCATTTTAAAACTTATCACTGCCAACTCGGATTTGAGCGGAGCAGGTGTAAACGGCTACGGCAGTTTATCCGGCGTTGGTCTGCATGCAGGGGCTGCATTCGTGGTAGAAGTGATTTTAACATTCGTATTCATCATGACCATTCTGGGCGTTACCAGAACGAAGAAAACCGCTTCCATTGCTGGTTTGGTCATTGGTCTTACATTGACATTCGTTCATCTGATTGGCATTCCACTGACTGGAACATCTGTCAACCCGGCAAGAAGCCTTGCTCCGGCAATTTTTGCTGGCGGCGATGCCCTCAAGCAGGTTTGGCTGTTCATTCTCGCTCCGTTCGTTGGTGCAATTCTTGCAGGTCTGATTCACAAAGCATTTTATGCAAATGTAGCGGATGAAGAAGAATCTGAATCGTAACTTTGAAAGTTTCGGAAATTTCCATAAAAAAGGTGCTGTCAAACTGGGAAACCAGCTGACAGCACCTTTTCTTTTTCTCAAAAGTCATATAAAACAACAACGCCATGCTGCATAGCAAAGTCTGCTGCCTCCCAGAGGATGGAGAACGCAAATTTTGCAAGGGAAACTGTATCATAAACAGTATGGTTCTTCTGAATAGAAATATCACCATTCATTTGTACTGTTCCATCATACGGATAGCCCTCTGTATTTCGCCAGCTTGCAATTTCCTCCGACGTAGCGTTCCAAGAAAGTGCATTGATCGCATTCAATTCTCTCTTTAATGTGCCAACTGTTGCAAGCAGTCCCTCTTCAAAATTCGGCAGCACATAGGAAAAAATCGCTGGTTCATCCAACGGAACCCACCAGCCACAACCTTCTAAAATTGAAACTGGTTCATTGTGTTGCTTTAAATATGCTTGACGTGCCTGATAGAGCGGAAATTCTGTAAGATCTGCATTTTTGGAAATCGTTTCCGGAACTGGTTCACCAAACATCTTTGCCAACACAAACAACTGCAAAGCAGTGATACCATCCCAATCCGGCTTGTCGGTATAATACGGCGTTTGGTTGGCATCTTCGTTCCAGAGCGGCGGCTCAGTAATGCCAAGCCCATTTAGAATGTGTTTCCGCCATTCGGTTACCCGTTCCAGCACTTCCGCTTCATCTGCCGGATGTTCCTCCGGATTTGCACGGATAATTTGAACCGGTATGCCATGTGCTTCACCAAACTGCTGCACGGCTGTTTTCCAGTTTTGTGTATAATACCGTGTCAGCGTTCCTGCGTAGATATCTAAACCCATTCTTCCTGCTCCCTCTAGCCGTCTTGTTCAACTGTGCTTTGCTTTATCGAATTTGTCCGTCTCCGTTAATCAGATATTTGATTGTGGTCAATTCATGCAATCCCATCGGGCCTCTTGCGTGCAGCTTCTGGGTGGAAATTCCAATTTCCGCACCATAGCCAAATTCACCGCCATCTGTGAACCGTGTCGATGCATTCACATAAACAGCTGCTGCATCAACCTGCTGCTGGAACTTCTTTGCAGCGTTCAAACTTCTGGTGACAATGCATTCCGAATGCTTTGTGCCATACTTTGTAATATGAGCAATCGCTTCCTCCAAATCAGAAACAACCTTAACCGAGATTTTATAGTCCAAAAATTCTGTTGCATATTCTGTTTCTGTTGCTGGCAGAACACTGTCCCCCAAAATCGCACGAGTCTTTTCACAACCGTAAATCGTCACATTATGCACCGCAAGTGCTTTCTGTACCATCGGCAGCAGTTTTTCTGCAACTGCTTCATGCACCAGCAAACCTTCAATTGCATTGCAAACAGATGGACGCTGGGTCTTGGCGTTGTCAATAATCCGGACAGCCATTTCATAATCTGCATCGCCATCCAAACAGGAATCTACATAGACATGACAATTTCCGACACCCGTTTCAATGACTGGAACGGTTGCCTGCTTGACAACTGCCTGAATCAAGCCTGCTCCACCTCTTGGAATCAGAACATCCAGATAGCCATTCAGCTGCATCATATCGCTGGCAGTCTGTCGAGAGGTATCTTCTACCAGCTGCATGATATCTGCCGGCAAGCCAACGGATTCCACCGCTTCCCGCATGACGTTCATTAAACAGGTGTTGGAATGAATGGCTTCTTTTCCACCCCGCAAAATGACTGCATTTCCGGCCTTCAGGCAGAGTGTTGCAGCGTCAACTGTTACATTCGGACGGGATTCAAAAATAATTCCAATGATGCCGAGCGGCACTCTCGTCTTTAAAATTTGCAGTCCATTCGGACGAACAGAACCGCTTTCTACTACACCAACCGGATCATCCATTGCAATCAGCTTTTCAATGGCATCTGCCATACCCTGCATTCGAGCTGGTGTCAGTCGCAGGCGGTCTTGCAGCGATTCTGTCATGTTATTCTGAACAGCTGCTGCTAAATCTTCCGCATTTGCCTGTAAAATTCGGTCAGTCTGTTGCAGCAATGCCGCAGCAATCGCTGCCAATGCTTCATTCTTCAGCTTCGGGCTGGCGTTTGCAATTGCCGGAGCAGCAACCTTTGCCCGTTCTCCCAATGTCTGTGCGTAGTTCATGCAGTTACACCCTTTCCATTTTTGGCGAGGAACAGCGTTCCCACCTGTTTGTTATCGAATAGATCATAGAGCAAGTCCGGATTCTTTCCGTTCATAATCACCATATCAATGCCGTTTTCCGTTGCAATCTGGGCAGCGTTCAGCTTGGTTGCCATTCCGCCTGTTCCCAACGTGCTGCCTGCTCCGCCTGCCATCTGCAAAATGGAATCATCAATGGCAGATACCAGCGGAACAACTTCTGCATCCTGATGCACCCGTGGGTCAGCAGAAAACAATCCGTCAATATCGGACAGAATCACCAGCAAATCCGCATCCGCAACAGTTGCAATTACAGCGGAAAGCGAGTCGTTCTCGCCAATTTCCAGTTCCAATTCATCAATCGCAACGGTATCGTTTTCATTCAAAATCGGAATAACACCCAGTTGCAGCAGCCGTTCAATGGTATTTTGTACATGCTGGCGACGTTCCGGATTCTGAACGATGGTTTTTGTCAACAGAATCTGTGCAACGGTAATGCTATACTTAGAAAACATATCATCATAAATATGCATCAACTCGCACTGTCCGACCGCAGCAGCAGCCTGTTTCGAGGGGGTATCTTTCGGGCGTTCCGGCAGGTTCAGCTTGCCAACACCCATTCCAATTGCACCGGAGGAAACCAGCAAAATTTCCTTTCCGGCATTATGTAAATCAGACAACACCTGTACCAGATTGGTCATCCGACGAATGTTCAGCTTGCCGGTCTTGTGGGTCAGGGTGGAAGTCCCCAATTTAATGACAATTCGTTTTTTCTTTGTAAAATCAATCATGTTTTTCTACTCCGTTTTTAGGATACGACATTTTGCGGTGTGCCGTTTAAATAAGCAGCGACGTTTTCCGTCACAATCTGCAACAAACGATTTCTTGTTTCTACGGCTGCCCATGCAACGTGCGGCGTAATCGTACAGTTTGGCAGCTGTCGCAATGGTGTCTGGTCGGACATCGGTTCAGTGTCCAGAACATCAACTGCCGCTCCGGCAATGACACCACTTCGCAATGCTTCTGCCAATGCGGTTTCGTCTACAATGCCGCCCCGTGCCGTATTGATAAGAAATGCAGTCGGTTTCATGCTTGCCAGCCGTTCCGCATTGACAAGACACTGCGTTTCTGGGGTCAATGGCGTGTGAATCGTCAGGACATCAGCGGTTTGAAATGCCTCTTCCATAGAAATCACTGGAAATGGACAATTTGACGGAGTTGTTCTCGTGGTAATTTTTACCTGCATTCCGAAAACTTGCCCAATTTTTGCCACAGCTTTCCCGATGCTGCCATATCCTACCACACACAAAGTCTTTCCTGCCAGTTCTGCGGTCGGATACGGAAACCAAGAAAACTGCAACGACTTCTCCCAAGCTCCTGCACGCACTGCACGGTCATAGGCAGCAATCCGGCTGAAATGATGCAGCATCAGGGCGAATGTATGCTGTGCAACTGCCATTGTGGAATAGCTGCCTGCATTGCAGACGGTAATTCCATGCTGAACAGCGGCTTTCAAATCAATATTGTTGTATCCGGTTGCCATTACGCCGATATATTCCAAGTTTGGGCAGGCATCCAAAACCGCTGCGGTGATGGGTGTTTTGTTGCAGAGCAACAGTTCTGCATCGCCAATGCGAGCAGCAGCTTCTTCCGGAGCAGTCAATGGATAAGCCGTCACATCTGCCAATTCCTGCAAGGCAGCCGTAGAAAGGTCATCCGTCATGGAAAGCGTGCTCCAATCCGTAATCACCAGCTTTTTCATTTTGCTGCCGCCTCCTGCTGTTGGTCGGATTTCTTTTCCTGCGGATGGCGGAATCGCTGAATCAAACTAATCACCAGTGCCAGCAGCAAATCCAACGCAACCAAAAGACCAATCGTATAGAATAATGTCCGGCTTTCCGGCTGAATGTAGATCAGCAGAGATGCCGGCATTGCAATTGCCATCATCAGCTGATAGGGTTTCTTTAAGCGAATAAATTGTGCCAAAAAAAAGACACAGCCCAGCACACACAGTACAATGTGATAGGCAAGGGGCAGTGGAAATGTGGTTGCATCCATAATTGGAGCACTTCCTTTCTATGTTCATTTCTCTCTGTGCAGAGAACTTGTATTTATTATAAACGATTTTTAATGGTATTGCAAGGGGTTTTCTGCATGGTTTGGAAAAAAGCGATGCCCTTGGGATACCGATTGCATTTGATTATGCAGTTTTGATTTGCTTCGCAAATGTGGGCTACTCGCCCACACCTCGGCAGCATTTTTGAAAAACTGCTGCACCGAAAAACTTTTTAGTTGTGCTTCGCACGATGTCATTCCTGTGATTTTTGCGTTCTCTGTATTTACTTTTTTCCCGTCACATGGTATACTGAAAAGAAAAAGCATACAGATAGGAGGAACTACACTGTGTTTGCAACCATCAAAAGTCTGGGACTATTCGGGCTGAATGCCTTCCCAGTCGATGTTGAAGTAGATATTCAAAAAGGTTTGCCGCATTTCGATATTGTTGGCTTACCGGATGCAGCGGTAAAAGAAAGTCGGGAACGCATTCGGGCAGCCCTCTATTCCATTTCCGTTACGCTTCCGCCGAAACATATTGTTGTCAATCTTGCTCCGGCAGACGTCAAAAAAAGCGGTACAATGCACGACCTCGCCATTTTGGTTGGCGTTCTCAAGAGCATGGGGCAGCTTTCCTGCTCCACGCAGGGGAAATTTTTCATCGGAGAAGTTTCCCTCAGCGGAGAAGTCCGCAGTGTGAATGGTGTTTTACCAATGACCATTCTTGCCCGTTCGCTGGGTGTCGAAGAACTCTATGTTCCGGCAGACAATGCCGCAGAAGCTGCCACGATTCAAGATGTTCGGGTCTTTGGCGTGCACAACATTGGAGAACTCATTGACCACTTAGAGGGTGATGCTCCGCTTTCTCCGGCTCAGCCGGCAGACTTTACAGAGCCGGACGCTCCGGAAAACCTGCTGGATTTTTCCGATGTCAAGGGGCAGCAGACCGTAAAGCGTGCCCTAGAAATTGTCGCCGCTGGCGGACATAATGTTCTGCTGGTCGGAGCACCTGGCAGCGGAAAAAGTATGCTTGCGAAACGGATGCCGTACATCCTGCCGGAAATGACTATGGAAGAATCCATTGAAACCACAAATATTTATTCTATCTCTGGTCTGTTAGACCCCAAACATCCACTCATTACAAAACGCCCGTTCCGAGCACCGCACCACACGATTTCCGGTGTGGGACTGGTTGGCGGTGGAACCGTTCCCCATCCGGGAGAAATTTCCCTTGCTCATAATGGCTTACTCTTTTTAGATGAGTTGGCAGAGTTTGACCGACACACCCTCGATATTCTCCGGCAGCCTCTGGAAGACCACATTGTCACCATCACCCGTGCCGCCGGAACGATTTCTTATCCTTGCCGCTTTATGCTGGTCGGTGCAATGAATCCCTGTCCTTGCGGCTACTACGGACACCCAAAGCGACGTTGTTCCTGCTCACCGCAGGCAATTCAACGCTATCGCTCCCGTATCTCTGGGCCACTGCTGGAACGATTCGATTTACAAGTGGAAGTTGACCCCGTTTCCTATGAAGACCTTACAACGACAGAACCCATCGAAACTTCTGCTGACATCCGAAAACGGGTACAGGCTGCACGGGAAATTCAAGAGAAACGCTTTTCCGGCACTCCTATTTTCTGCAACGCACAGATTCCTGCCGGAAAATTGCAGCAATACTGCCCGATGGAAGAAACCGCAGAAAGACTGGTGCAAGATGCCTTTGACCGGCTGGGACTGAGTGCCCGTTCTTACGACCGCCTGCTGAAAGTCGGCAGAACGATTGCCGACCTCGCTGGCAGTGCCTGCATTTTACGGCGACATATGGCAGCTGCGATTCAATATTGCAGCTTGAGTTGGAAATATCTCCCGCCCATCTGATGATACATCCGGCAGGAATCGTTCCGACAAAAGAAAGGAGTTTTCATGAAAACGGTTCTTCAGGCAGTTGCACAATACTGGAAGAAGCTGGACAAGCCACTGCTGTTTGCAGCCATGCTCTGTTCTGCTCTCAGCGTCGTACTGCTCTATTCTATCTATGTCAACCACACGCTTTCTGAAATTGATGATGATGACTATATCATTCAGCTGGTAGCGGTTGGCATTGGTGTGCTTTCCGTCTTAGTTCTGGCGGCAATTGACTATCACAAAATCGCCCGACTCTGGTTTGTCTACGCTCCCATTGCACTGATTTTGGTATTGCTGACATTTACATCCCTCGGCTATCGACGAGCCGGAGCGGATGACCAAGCATGGTTACAACTGGGTAGCGTAACCTTACAGCCGTCTGAAATTTTAAAGCTTGCCTTTATTCTTACATTCTCTCTCCACTTAGCAAAAGACGAGGAAAACATGAATCGTCCCTTGCATATGCTGTTGCTGATTCTGCACGGCTGTATGCCAATAGGGCTGGTATTCCTACAGGGCGACTATGGTACGGCAGTTGTATTTGCTTTTATCTTTGCAGCAATGATGCTGATTGCTCACATCTCATGGAAATATGTGCTTGCTGGTATGATTGCCGTTCCGGCGGCTTTGGTGGTGGCATGGAATTTCGTGCTGGGCAGCCTGCACAAAAACCGAATTTTAGTCCTGCTGCATCCGGGCACAGACCCCGAAGGACTGGAATATCAACAAGATTTGGGGCTTTCTGCTCTGGCATCCGGAAAACTATTCGGTGTCGGGCTGTTTGACGGCGATTCGTATATTTCTGTTCCAGAAATGCACAACGACTTTATTTTCTCCTATATCGGGCAAACACTGGGCTTTGTTGGAGCTATGGCAGTGGTATTGGTGATGGTCTTTCTCTGCCTGCGAACGCTGGCAAATGGACTGCGCGCAAACGACCGGCAGGGGATGTTCCTGTGTATTGGCGTGTCCTCGATGATTTTCACCCACTGCTTTATGAATATCGGTATGGTTCTGAAAGTCATGCCAGTAATCGGTGTTCCACTGCCGTTTTTGAGTGCCGGCGGCACATCTACTCTGAGTATGTATATCGCCATCGGCATGGTCATCAGTGTTCGTACACACAACGAGCGGAAATATAATGTTTTCTATGACTACAAGAACCCAACGCTTGCAAGGGTAGGACGATAAGGCGTGTGATAGGAAAACACTTGAAATCCGTTGACAAAAACAGGACAGTATGTTAAAATAGCAGAGAAAAGACAAGAAAATACTCCCTCTTGTCTTTTCAGACAGATAAAAAAGAAATCAAGAAAGTGGGAATTGGAACACATGAAAAAACGCATTTCTTACTATGTCGCTGCCCTCGTCGGAAAAGCCATGATTCACGGAATGCATCTGATGAAACGCAATGCAACCAACCTGCCCGGTGAAGTTGCCTTACAGCTTTGCCCTTCATTGCTGGCAAATTTTCAGATGCCCAAACATGTCATTGTGGTCACGGGGACGAACGGCAAAACAACTGTAACCAATCTGATTGGCAACGTGCTGAAAAAGTGCGGAAACGACATCATTACCAATGCTTTCGGCGGAAATGTCGATACGGGGATTGCCTCCTTGCTGCTGGCGAACTCCAAGTTAAATGGCACACTCACCGCTGACACGCTACTGCTTGAAATGGATGAACGCAGTGCTCAGCGAATCTTGCCATACGTAAAGCCGGATTATCTAGTATGCACCAACTTGCAACGAGATTCCATGAAGCGAAATGCTCATGTAGAATTTATCTTCGACTTCCTGAACCGCAACATTCCGGAAAAAACGGTGGTCATTTCCAATGCAGACGATTTGGTCAGCAGTCAGCTCGTTCCGGAAAACAAACATATTTATTTCGGCGTTGCCCTGCTGGACGGAGAAATCCCAACCAATGACAGTTTGGTCAGCGATATTGTCAACTGTCCGAACTGCGGAACACGGCTGCAATTTTCTTTCCGGCACTATAATCACATCGGACAGGCAACTTGCCCGAACTGTGGCTTCTGCAACGCAAAAGCAGATTTTCAGGTGACAAAAGTCGAAAACTGCACTGCCACCATTCAACACCACGATACAACAGAAATCTATCCAATCCCAAACGACCGGATTACTGATATTTACAATTCCGCCGCAGTCATTACCTTTTTGCGAACCTATGGCATTTCCCAACAGCAGGTTGCGGATTGCCTGAAGGGCAGCGAGATTGTAAAATCCCGTTATGATACCTTAACTTCTCACGGAAAACCCGTTTATATTACGCTTGCCAAAGGACAAAATCCCATTGCCTGCTCCGCAGCGTGTGACTTTGTCCGGAAAGAACCCGGCAAAAAGGCAGTCATTCTCATTCTGGAGGACTTCTATGACCGCCGCCGCACCTCTGAAAACATCGCTTGGATTTATGAAACCGACTTCGAATTTTTAAAGCAAGATGATGTTGTCCAAATCATTGTTGGCGGAAAACGAGCAACGGATTATCTGGTACGCCTGTTAATTGCTGGTATTGACCGCAGCCGGATTGTCTGCTGTGCCAGCGAAACAGAAACGGTTCAGCATCTTCAGTGGGACAAATTTGACAAACTGATGATTCTATACGACCTGTACAATACAGAATCCCTCTCCCAGATTAAAAAACAACTTCAGGAGGATGCTGCCATATGAATACCTGTGTAATTGAAGCGTTATATCCGGAAGTCTGCAATTTGTTCGGCGATACCGGAAACTTGCGATACTTAAAATTATGCCTGCCACAGGCAACGTTTATTGAAACTGCCCTGAATGATGAACCTTATTTCGTTCACCATCCTGTTTCTATGATTTACCTAGGGCCAATGTCCGAGCACACACAGTGCACTGTAATTTCCAAACTTGCACCCTATCGGGAACGCATTGCCGAATGCATTGCAAACGGCGTGACATTCCTAGCAACAGGAAATGCCATGGAAGTCTTTGGAAAGCAAATCACCGATGCACAATCGGGTGTTACAACGGGGCTTGGATTGCTCGACCTGACCACCACACGGGACATGATGCACCGTTTTTACAGTCTGGTGCTTGGCACTTACAACGAACTGCAAATGGTAGGATTTCGGGCACAGTTTACCCGTTCCACGCTTGGGTCAACAGAAGTGCCATTTATTCAGGTGACCAAAGGCACACCGATGTGTGAAACTGCACGAATTGATGGCATTCAGAAAAATCACTTCTATGGCACGTATTTATTAGGGCCACTGCTGATTTTAAATCCCTACTTCACCAAACAGCTGTTACAGCAGATAACAGGGGAATCTGTACCGCTTGCATTTGAAAAAGAAACCATTGCTGCCTATCATGCACGGCTGGCAGATTTTCAGGATAAACGTGTTGGGATTCACTAACACCCGCAAACCGCCGCACGCACAAAAAACGTGCGGTTTTTTGTATCAGAATCAGAAAGGAGCATTCTCCCCATGGAACACCACACCCTCGGCTGTGTGATTTTTGACTTGGACGGCACACTGCTGGATTCTATGAATGTCTGGTCACAGATTGACCGCAACTTACTGAACCACTACGGCAAAACTGCACCGGACGATTTAACTGAACAAGTGAAAAAGATGACCATTCAACAATCTGCTCAATATTTCATTGACCGCTTTCAACTGCCCTGCGAGCCGGAAGAATTCATTGCACTGGTACAATCCATGGCAGCAGATGCTTACCGGAACACGCTGCAACTGAAATCGGGCGTTTTCCCGCTGTTGGACTGGCTGGATGCTCGAAACGTCCCTTACTGTGTCGCAACGGCAACCTATCCAGATTTAGCAGAAGCTGCTTTAAAGCGGCTGCAAGTCTGGGAGCGGATTGCGTTTTTGATGACAGAGCAGGAAGTCGGTGTTGGAAAATCACAGCCAACGATTTACCGGCAGGCTGCCAGTCGGATGGGCTGTGGCAAACGGCAAACGGTTGTTGTAGAAGATGCTGTACACGCCATAGAAACCGCTGCGACAGATGGATTTTTCACGGTTGGCGTTTATGAGCCGACGCTATCGGAAATGGATTGGAACACGATACAAGCACGGGCAACCGTTTCTGTAAAGGATTTACAGAAATTGCTGGCAGAGATTCAGAGCGGACGGATTCCGCTATAATTTTAAGGGGACAATTTGCATCTTAGGGAAAACAATCTGCAACATCCGGCAAAAGGGGGTTCCACCCCTGCTTTTGCCTACCAGCGTGCTGCAATTGCCCCGTTGCCTTGTCCGAATTTGCAACTTGCTTCATAAAAGTAATCAAATTGCGAATGGGACAGTTTCAAAAAATGCAATTGCAGCAGGAAAAACTTGTTGCAAATACAATTTGCTTCGCAAACGTGGGCTGCTCGCCCACACCTCGGCAGCATTTTTGAAAAACTGCTGCACCGAAAAACTTTTTAGAATGGTGCAGTGTTTTCCGGAAAAATTTATCACCTCATCAGAAAGGAGCAGACCATGTCCAGCTACCGCAAAGAACCGCTGACCGGACAAATGCACGTCTATGTCAGCGAAAATCACCGCTTCGGAACAGATGCCTTTTTACTTGCCAACTTCTCCAACTGGCGAAAAAAAGACCTTGTCTGTGACCTCGGCACAGGCTGCGGAATTATCCCCATGATTCTACAACGAAAAAATCCCCCAAAACATACTTGGGGTGTGGATATTCAAGCCGATGCCATTGACCAATTCTCACAGGCAATTACAGAATGCGGTGTGCAAGACCGTGTGACCCCGGTCTGTGCCGACCTCAAACAGCTCTGGCAGGATGCTCCTCTGGAACGCTGCGATTTAGTCACCTGCAATCCCCCTTATAAAGCTTATCAATCCGGCATGGAAAGCCAGTTGACCGCACAAAAAATTGCACGACACGAAATTCTCTGCAACATTGCAGATGTCTGTCAGGCTGCCAGTCGGTTACTAAAATTCGGCGGACGGCTCTGTATCTGCAACCGCTCGGAACGGCTGGCGGATTGCATTGCTGCAATGCAGCAATTTCACATCGAACCAAAACGATTGCAATTCGTTTCTAAAAATCCAGATACTGCCCCGTGGCTGTTTCTGCTGGAGGGCAGAAAAGGAGGAAAGCCATTCTTAAACGTCCTTCCGCAATTTTATATTCGGGACGGGGAAACAGATTCAGAAGCTGTCCGGAATCTCTACCGCTTACCAGAAGAACAGGAGGTGCAGCCATGAGCGGCACATTATATGTAATTGGAACACCCATCGGAAATCTTGAAGACATGACCTTGCGGCAGCTGCGAATGTTGCAAGAAGTCGATTTCATTGCAGCAGAGGACACCCGTGTCACTCGAAAACTGCTCAGCCACTATGACATTCACACCCCGATGGTCAGCTATCATGACCACAGCGGGCAACTCGTCACCCAACAACTATTACAGCGAATTGCTGCCGGAGAAACCTGCGGCATTGTTACCGATGCCGGCATGCCCTGCATTTCTGACCCTGGCGAAATTTTAGTACGATGCTGCAAGGAACAAGGTATCCCAGTCACTGCCGTTCCGGGACCCAGTGCAGCAATTACAGCTCTGGCAATTTCCGGACAGGAAACCGGACGGTTTACCTTCGAGGGGTTCTTGTCCGTCACCAAAAAACAGCGAATGGAACACTTGCATTCCCTGCAAACCGAACACCGCACCATGATTTTCTACGAAGCTCCACACAAATTACTGCGAACCCTGACGGATTTGGTCGCTTGTTTTGGCGGAGAACGCCCCGTTTCCATCTGTCGGGAACTGACGAAACTACACGAAGAAGTCTGGAAAACAACCCTCGCAGAGGCTCTGCATCGCTATGAACAGCAGCCACCAAAGGGTGAATTTGTTTTGATTGTTGCAGGTATGCCGGAATCAACGGATGAAACAACACGTTCCATGGAAGATGCTCTGCAACAGGTACAAGAACGGGTTGCACAGGGTGAACGGCTGACAGATGCCTGCAAGGCAGTTGCAGCGGAAACCGGATACCGCAAGCAAGACTTATACCAACAGGCAATTCAAGAACGGGAAAGCGAATAAGCAACTACAACCCATTGCAACAAACAGGAGGTCTTTTTATGTTTGCCAATTATCACACCCACACTGCACGCTGTCACCACGCAACTGGCGAGGACAAAGCCTATGTAGAAGCCGCCATTCAAAACGGCTTTCAAGTTCTGGGCTTTTCCGACCACTGCCCATGGATTTTTTCAGACGGCTATGTTTCCCCCATCCGCATGACCCCCGATGAATTGGACGGCTATGTGACTTCCTTGACTGCACTGAAAAAAGAATATGCCGCAGATATTACGATTTATATCGGTCTGGAATCGGAATATGTTCCGGAAATGCTGCCGGAACAGCAAAAGTTTTTACAGGATTATCCGATTGACTACCAGATTCTCGGCGAACATTTTCTCTATCCGGAACAGCGTGGCATTTATACCGGAAAACCGACAGACAATGCAGCAGAACTGAAACATTACGTTGACCAGGTCATCGCTGGCATGGAAACCGGAAATTATCTCTATCTTGCCCATCCGGATTTATTTCACTTCATCGGCGACCCTGCCCTTTATGAACAGGAATTTCGGCGGCTCTGTGTCTACCTGAAAGAAAAACAAATCCCAATTGAAATCAATCAGCTGGGACTTGCAGACCATCGGCAGTATCCAAACCCTGCCTTTCTAAAGATTGCGGAATCTGTTGGAAATACTGCAATTATTGGCTGTGATGCACATCATCCAAGTGCCCTATTAGATACGGATTCTCAACAAGCTTGCAAGAAGTTGGCAGAACAATATCACTTGCCTTTGGTGGAAGTATTTCCGCAGCTGTCGAGATGATCTCACATAAAAATAACGGACACGCCTCAGATTTTAAGGAAACGTGTCCGCTGTTATTGATTATTTTTTTGTGGAATGTGGTTGCTTTCCCTCTACAATATTCTTTTGCAGAACAGAATTAAAGATACAGCCAAAGAATGACTTGCAATCCATCCAGAAAGAAAGCTTTTCTGCATACTCGCCATCATAAGCAGCCTTTTCCGTTTCCAACAGCTGATCCCGTCCATTTTTCTGTGCTAAACCGAATAATCCGGGTTTCAGCTGGTCAGAACCGTTTTCATGCCGCAGTTCCAGCAGTCTGGTTTGATTCGGCAGTGCTGGACGTGGGCCAACAAAAGACATATCTCCTCGCAGAATGTCAAAAATCTGCGGTAGTTCGTCCAGACTGGATTTCCGCAGAAATTTCCCCAGTGATGTAATATACTGGTCGGCATGTTCAAATTGGTCAGTTGGAACATCGTGCGGTGTATCCATTTTCATGGTGCGAAATTTATGCATGCGGAATGTGGTCGGGTTGCCGTTGGCATCTCGTTTTCCGGCACGCTCCTGTACGAAAAAAATCGTTCCTCTGTCGAAAAAGAACATCGCAATGATGACAATCAGCATCACGGGACAGGCTGGAATGCAGCCAAGAATGCCGAGGATGATATCCAGCAGCCGCTTTCCATAACGGCGGTAAAAATTGTGCAAAGAAAACCGCTCCTTTCCTTATTTTGCACTCGATGGACTGGCATCTTCATGGTGGAAATCCGGAACTAGCTCTTTAAGCAGCTGTAACGTTTCTTTCCGGTCATTTCGCAAGGCTGCCTGCTCGATTTCATAAAGCCGTGCAACAAAGTTGGCATCATCAAATGCAATTTGCTTGCCAATAAAGATTTGACTGTTTTCAGTTTCTTGCAAGGTTTTTTGCTGCTTGTTTTCCTGCTCTGTCATCAGTTCTTCTTCCATCTTTTCGCCCGGACGCAACCCAATAAATCGGATTTTTACATCAAAATAAGGGCGTTTTCCATAGGCAGCAATCAAATTTTCTGCCAGCGTTAAAATGCGAACAGGTGCACCCATATCCAGCACGAAAATTTCGCCGCCATGTGCCATTGCACTGGCATGCAGCACCAAAGACACTGCTTCTGGAATGGTCATGAAATATCGAATCATTTTCGGGTGCGTAACGGTCAGCGGCTTTCCGCTTTCCAGCTGTTTCCGGAACAGCGGAATGACAGAACCATTTGAACCAAGCACATTCCCGAATCGAGTGGTAATAAATTCTGTATTGGTGGAATGCTGGGACATATACTGAATAATCATTTCACAGCAGCGTTTTGTTGCCCCCATGACATTGGCAGGGTGTACCGCTTTATCGGTAGAAATCATGATGAACTTTTCGCACTGAAATGTAGCTGCCAGTGTTGCCAGATAGAACGTACCGACAATGTTGTTTTTTACTGCTTCTTCCGGACAGCTTTCCATCAATGGCACATGTTTATGGGCTGCTGCATGAAAGACAATCTGTGGATGATATTTTTCAAACAGCGTAATCAGTTTTGCATGATCCCGAACAGAGGCAATTTCCACAAACAACGGAATCTTTGAACCATAGGTGAGAAACAATTCCTGCTGAATATCATAGGCGTTGTTTTCATAGATATCTACAATGATGACTTTTTTTGGGTGATAGGTCATAATCTGCCGGACAATTTCCGACCCAATCGAACCGCCACCGCCCGTAATCATACAGACTTTATCCTTTAAAAAGCCTGCAACCTTTTCCCGGTCGAACTTTGCTGGCTCTCTGCCTAACAAGTCTTCAATCCGAATATCCTGAATCTGTGGGATGATGTCTTTTTGAAACAAAAGCTGACTCAGATACGGCATAATTTTAACCGGTCGCCCTGCATGGGAACAGAGGTCAAGAATCCGTCTGCGATTCTCTTCATCACAAGATGGAATCGCAAACATAATCATATCAATTTTCAGCTTGTCACAGAGTGGTTTAATATCCTCTGTCGTTCCGGCAACCCGAACACCCATTACTGTTGCATTGCGTTTCAGCGGGTCATCATCAACAATACAGATCGGGTCGTAGGGAATCGGCGGCGTTTTTTCTGGGTCTGCACAGGAACGCTGAATTTCTTTCAAAATCAATTCGCATCCGCTGCCTGCACCGACAATTAACAGCCGCTTTCGGGATTCCACCCGTCCGGCATCGGTTAAAATTAAAAACGTATGGCGAAAAACCAGACGAAACACCACAATGCCGCCAAGGGCAAGGATGGCATTCAAAGCCAGAAATCCCATTGGAACATGCCAACGCAGCAATAACACCACAAGACTGCTGAGCACTTGCCCGATGACAACGCCAAGCGAGCAAGTGATATAGTCCCGCATATTAAAGTATCGCCAAAAGACATCATATGCACCGCTAACCGTTAAGGTTAAAAAGGAAAGCAGGATGTTGATGGCGAAATACGGCAACAGGTGATTCATCTGCATCACTGGTCGTTCCAGCAGGAAGAACACAAATACCGTTAAGACTATGCACAAAAATAGAATCCCAATATCAGCAGCCATTAAGATATATTTTCGTACAGAGTTTTTTTTTCGGGTCGCATATCGTTTCAACAGCAATCATCTCTCAATCTCAAATTTTTTTCACGATCCAATCCCCCGGATTTTGATTTATTGTACCATATTTTTTTCACAATGTCAAGAAAATAGACAAGAAACCCCGAAAAAGAAGAATAAAACATAACGCATTTGTAAAAAACAGGAAATTAAATTTTCTCATTCGATTTTGAAAGAACCAATTGCTTTTTGTGGGTGATTATGGTATAATAGATGGGATATTGGGCAGAAATGCTCAAATTCTTATATGGAAAACGAGGAAACGGAGGATATGAAACATGGATTCACAAACCACACTTTGGTATCGCAGTCCAGCGACAGATTTTGACCATGCACTGCCAGTCGGGAACGGCAGAATCGGGGGCATGCTGTTCGGCGATCCAGAACACGAAGTTATCAAACTGAACGAAGATTCCGTCTGGTCAGGCGGAAGAAGAGAACGCAACAACCCAGATGCCTATGAAGGACTTTTGGAAATCCGCAAACTCCTCGCAGAAGAACACATTCAAGCAGCAGAAGCCGTTGCCTTTGAAAAAATGCAGGGCATAACACCCAACGCACGGCACTATATGCCACTGGGTAACTTGGAAATTCACCAGAAGATACAGGGAAAAGCCCGTCAATATTGCCGCAGCTTGGATTTGGAACAGGCATTGGCAGCCGTACAATTCAATGTGAATGAAGTCAATTATATTCGGGAACTGTTTGTTTCCTATCCAGACCAGATTATGGTATTGCACATTGCTGCCGACCAAAAGGGCTGTATTTCCCTATCCGTTGGAATTGACGGCAGAGAGGACGATTATGACGACTGTCGCCCATGTGCACCAAATACCATCCTCTATACCGGCGGTACAGGCGGAAAGAACGGCATTGGCTTTGCAGCAGCCCTGACGGGCAAGCAGACTGGCGGCACGATGCGGACACTGGGCGGTCAGCTGGTTATTGAAAACGCAGATGAAGTCACTCTGCTGCTCTCTGTGGCAACCAGTTTCTATCATGGGGATGACTACGAAGAAGCTGCTCGCATGGACGTTGCCTATGCACAGGACTGCACCTATGAAGAGCTGCTCTATCGCCATTTGAGCGACTATCAGAAATTATTCCGGCGGGTACGCTTGAACCTGCCGGACAACAGCGAAGGCAACAGCACCCTGCCAACAGATGAACGCTTACAGCGGTTACGGGGCGATGAGGGCGATCACAAGGAATGCAAGCTGCAAATCCATGACGGACATCTTGCCGTGCTCTATTTCAACTACGGCAGATACCTGATGATTGCCGGAAGCCGTCCGGGCTCACAGCCAATGAATATGCAGGGCATTTGGAACGAAGATATGCACCCAGCATGGGGCAGCCGTTACACGGTCAATGTCAACACGCAGATGAATTACTGGCCGGCAGAAGTCTGCAACTTGTCAGAATGTCATTTGCCATTGTTTGATTTGATTGCACGGATGCAAGACCCGGGACGGAAAACTGCAAAGGAAATGTACCACTGCCGAGGCTTTGTCTGCCATCACAGTACAGATATTTGGGGCGATACCGCTCCGCAGGATTTGTGCAAGCCTGCAACAATTTGGCCGACTGGTGCAGCATGGCTCTGCCTGCACATTTTTGAACACTATCTCTTCACACAAGACCGTGATTTCTTATCTGCTCACTATGATTTGATGCGAGAAGCAGCCCTGTTCTTCGTGGATTATCTCATGGAAAACGAAAAGGGCGAATTAGTAACCTGCCCGTCTGTTTCACCGGAAAACACCTATCGAACAAAATCCGGAGAAACTGGCAGTCTTTGCATGGGGGCAGCTATGGACTCTGAAATCATCACCGTTCTGTTTCAAGATGTCATCGAAAGCAGCCGGATTTTACAGCGAGATGAAGCCTTTGCACAGGAATTGTCAGACCTGCTGAAGAAGCTGCCGAAGATTAAAATCGGAAAGTATGGACAAATTCAGGAATGGTCGGAGGACTATGCAGAAGTTGACATTGGACACCGCCATATTTCACAGCTGTTTGCCCTGTATCCGGCACACTTGATTGACCCACACCAGACCCCACAACTCAGCAAGGCTGCACGGGCAACCTTGATTCGCCGCCTGATTCACGGAAGCCGGAATCACACTGGCTGGAGTCGTGCATGGATTATCAATATGTGGGCACGATTGCTTGATGGCAGAATGGCATATGAAAACTTGCAGCAACTGTTGACTTGGTCAACCAACCCGAATTTATTGGATTCTCACCCGCCGTTCCAGATTGACGGAAACTTCGGCGGATTGGCTGCAATTGCAGAATGCTTGCTGCAAAGCCATGCCGATGAACTAAACCTGCTCCCAGCACTGCCGCCGGAATGGACAACAGGCAGCGTTAGCGGACTGCGTGCAAGAGGTGGCTTTGAAGTGGGTATGCAGTGGGAAAATGGCAAGCTGACCACTGCTGCAATTCTCTCGCTGAACGGGAATCCATGCCGGCTGCGGTGCAATGCTGTTGCCAGCGTCACTTGCGAACAGAAACCAGTAGAAGCCCTGCAAGACGGAGAAACCATTCAGTTTGAAACCGTTGCTGGACACACTTATACCGTACGGATATAAATTGCAATTTCAGAAAGGAGGAAGTTGCATGAAACGAATAGGCAGCATCATTCTGTCGATGCTCTGCTTTTTTGTCATGACGGGCTGTCAGACGGTACAACAATATCCCCGTGTACCGCAGTCTGTTCCTCTTTCTACTACAGAAACAACAGAACCGCCAACCGAATCCGTTCCGGAAACGATGGCAACCACGACAATTCGAGGTCCATCCTATCCACAGGAAACCGTTTCCGCACCTGCCAGCATGGAAATGCCGGCAGAAGTACGGGTACAGGCGGAAGACTGCAAATTATCCACGCTGTTCACCGTGGAAAATGAACGCAGCGGATACACCGGAAGCGGCTATGTTGCCGGACTTTCCGGCGATTTACAAAACACATTATTATTTCAGGCTTCTGTTCCATCCTCACAGCACTATGATATTTCCGTTGTGATGGCGGCGGATGCCGATGCAACTTGTCTGATGACCGTAGAGGGAACGCCGTATAATCTCCTCACGATTCCCGGAACGGGAAAATTTGTACAGGCAACCGTACAGGGCGTTTATCTGGAGGCTGGAACTCGCACCATTACTATTCAGCAGGAAAGTGGCGATGCACTCATTGACTGTATTCTGCTGAAAAATGCAGAGAAACAGGACAGCGTTTCGATTTCCTCCGAACTCTGTGACCCGAATGCAACCGAAGAAACGAAAAATCTGATGCAATTTCTCGTGGGGCAATATGGAAAGACGATGATTTCCGGACAGTATGTTTCCAGTGCAGAAAATACCGAACTCACTCAGATTTACCAGATTACCGGACAACTTCCGTTGATTCGATTCGCAGATCTATACGGGTACTCTGGCAACGGTGGCTCTCCAGAAGAGGCAGATGCCATTGATTCTAGTTTGGAATGGGCAGAACGTGGCGGTATCGTTGGCTTAATGTGGCATTGGAATGCCCCCATTGGAACAGCATCCGTTTACAAAGATGAAACAGACTTCTCCCTTGCAAACGCTGTGACGGATGCAGACATTGCCCACTTGAACCGCTATGAATTGCAACAGCTCCGCAAAGATGGCACGATTTCAGCGGAATGCATTGCCCTGATTGAAGATATTGATGCTGCCGCAGAAGCGTTGAAAGAATTGCAGGAAGCTGGCGTTCCCGTCCTCTGGCGACCACTACAGGAAGCAAGCAACGGCTGGTTCTGGTGGGGTGCATCTGGCAGTGAAGCCTATCAATGGCTATGGCATCTGATGTATACCCGTATGGTAGACTATCACCAGTTGCACAATCTGATTTGGATTTGGAACGGGCAGAGTGCAGAATATCTCGTCCCCGACACAGAATATGATATTGCTGCTGCGGATATTTATGTGGATGCTGATGAAGCATATGGCAGCCGTTACGAACAATTTTTTGCTTTACAGAAGATTGCAAAAAATAAGATGGTTGCCCTCAGCGAATGCAGCACCATTCCAGACTTGACCGCCATTCGGCGAGATCAAGCAATCTGGTCGTTCTTTGGGCTGTGGTATGGCGAATATCTAATGGATGACGCTGCTGGTTACACCACAAAACAACAGATGATTGATGCTTATAATTCCGATTTGGTTTTGACCCTTTCAGAATATCAGGCTTGGTATGCTCCCAAACAGACCACTACAGGGAAATCTACCATTCAAACAGAAACAACCACAACCACAACCACTATTCCATAAGGCAATTTCACAATACTGCGAATACTATAAAATCCGCACGGTTTTCACAACACGTGCGGATTTTTTTACGCTCTACAAGTTGAAAGAAATTGCCGCAGCAATCGCAGATGGGTTTTCCACTTCGCCGGTTTTTTCGGCTCTGGCAGGATGGAAAATCCACAAGGGGTACAAACTGCCGCCCATGCATCATCTTTTGGAAATGCTGCTCGATCTGCCTCTGCTGCATGATGACAGAGCATTTCGATTGCCCCCTGTGCCGCTGGAAGCGGATGCTCGAAAAAGTGGGTTGCCAGCTGCATAGCACGTTCCTGTCCACGCTGAAACATGAAATCCTGCGTAACAACTTCCGGCAGATGCTCTGCATTCGGCAACAGCAATCCCATGAAATAGGGATCTGCGTTCCAGTCGCATTCTCGCCGCATCATGCGGAATGGGTCGTCAAAATAGGTATTCACTGCCAAGGCAACGCTGCAACGCTCTGCAAGAGAAGGCTGTTCTGCCTGAATTGCTGGATATAATCGCCCGTAATGCTGGAACACGGCTCTAGCTGCTGGCAGCCACATTCCCTGCAAGCCCAAACAACGAGGGTTTTCCACGTCTGCAATGCGATTATCCCCAATCTGCAAAAATTGCTTTGGTGGGATTTCCATGCGTTTCAACTGTCGATAAATTCCGCCGTTCGCCTTGCTATATCCCAATTCAGAAGACAGCAGCAACAAATCATAGTCGCCTGCTCCGACTTTTTGCAGCATTCGCACAATCTGGTCGATTGGCAGATACATATCTGTTACAATGGCGATGTGTTTTCCGGCTTCTTTCGCCGCACAATACAGGGAAAGTCCGCTCTCTCTCGGATAGCAGTACCGCCATTCCAGTTCCAGTTCCAAATCCATCCACTGCTGTATTACGGCATCAGAAACACCCGTTTTCTGCTGGATTGCCTGATAGATTTCGAGAAAGGTCAGTTCCCGTTTTCTGCCCTGCCGCAGCTGGTTTTCCGTCTGACTCCGCAGTGCTGCAAAATCTGGCACTTGCAATTCCTGTTCCATCTGACAGAACAGGTCGTCCGGCTGCAAAAACGGACGCAGCAACAGGGTATCAAATAAATCAAATCCAATCCAATCATATGCCATCATTGCAGTGCGAATCTGTTCGCAGGAATTCATAGACAGCATCCTCCTTTTCCAAAAGAAAACACCCCTGCCGCCTGACAGGGATGTTTTTTGTTACATTTCGCTTCTGTTTTCCAGTGCCTTATAAAGCGTGACTTCATCGGCATATTCCACCACACCGCCGACTGGCAATCCAAATGCCAAACGGGAAACTTTTATCTGCATCGGCTTGAGCAGCTGTGCGAGATACATCGCTGTGGCATCGCCCTCCACAGTGGGATTCGTTGCCATAATGACTTCTCGAACCGTTCCGCTCTGTAACCGTGCCAACAGTTCCCGAATCTTCAGCTGTTCCGGCATGACACCGGTCAGCGGAGAAATCAGCCCGTGCAAAACGTGGTAAACGCCATGATATTCGTTGGTACGCTCGAAAGCGGCAACGTCTTTCGGTGCTTCCACCACACAGATGATTCCATGATCTCTGGTATCATCGCTGCAAATCGGACAGACTGCTTGGTCAGTGAGATTTTGGCAGCAGCCGCAATAGTGAATCGCTTTTTTGGCGTGCATCATTGCATCTGCAAATGCCTGTACTTCTTCTTCTGGTCTGGAAATCAGATAATACGCCAGACGCTGGGCAGATTTCATGCCGATTCCCGGCAATTTTGCAAACTGTTCTGCCAACAGCACCATGGGCAGTGCATTGCTGTCTGCCATGGATTAAAACAGACCCGGCAGGGATACGCCACCTGTAATCTTGCTCATTTCGGTTTCTGTTGTGCTTTCTACCTGGTTTACAGCTTCGTTGATGGCACTAATGACCAGATCCTGCAACATTTCTACATCTTCCGGATCAACGACTTCCTTGTTGATAGTCAGGGACTTGATGATCTTCTTACCAGTTACAACAACGGAAACTGCACCGCCGCCAGAGGTTGCAGAAAATTCTCTGTTTTCGATGTCTTCCTGTAAGGTGGTGATTTCATCCTGCATCTTCTGTGCCTGACGAATCATTGCATTCATATTCTGGGCACCGCCCATATTCTGCTTTGGTAATCTTGCTTTCATGATTGAGATCTCCTTAAAGAATGAATTTAAATCAAAAATTTTTTATTCCACAGCAGTTTCAAGATTGCTGTCTTTGGCTTTTTGTAGCAGTGTCTGCACCGGAGAAACTTCCGTCTGTGCCGGATTACTGCATTTTGCAAGAATTTTATATTCCTGCCCTAAAATCTGCCGTACCGTATCGCCGAGCGAACGGGCATTTTCATGATTTTTCAGCAGGGTCAGGAAAAACGGATTCTTTGCAACGATTAAGAGCGTTCCGCCCCGAATATAGGCATCCGATTCCGCAAGACTGCCGGAAACTGCCGGATTCACACTCCGGTATGCCTCCAAAATATCTGCCCACTGGGAAACAGGTTGAATCTGTTCCTGTATAGTCTGTGTTGGGGTGGGCGTTGGCTGCGGTGCAGGCGATTGCGTTGATACTTCTGCCTGATGGACAGCTGCTACAACCGGTCTTGGCTGCATCGGTCTTGGTGCTGGGGCTGCTGCTGGCATCGCTGCAAGCGGTGTTTGTACCGTTGCTGGCAGTGTCAGCCGAATCAACGCCAATTCCAATTCTGTTCGTTTGCCCGGATTTCGCTGCATCCGTTCCCGACAATCCTGCAAAACAGAAATTGCACGCAAGATTTGTTCCATTGTCACCGGACTGGTCAGTTCCCGCAGCTGTGGGAGTTCCTCCGGCAGACAACTCAGCAATTCTTCCGGAACATTGCCGGCTTTCAGCAGCATCATATTCCGCAGCTGTTCTGTCAGCTCCTCGCAGAGTCTTGCCATATCTTTCGAGCCTTGATACAAGACATCGACTTCTTTCAATGCATCGCCCAACCGATTTTGAAGGACATCTTCCAGAATCCGAAACAGCGGTGCTCGACCCGATACACCAGCTGCCTCCGCAACGGCTTCCGGCGTAATCGCTCCCTCGGAAACTGCTGCACACTGGTCTAACAGGGAAATCGCATCTCGCATTCCGCCATCTGCACAGCGGGCAATCTGAAGATCTGCCCCTTCTGCCAGCGGAATTTGTTCCTTTTCTGCAATGTATCGCAGTCGGGCAGCGATATCTTCCAACCGAATCCGATGGAATGCAAACCGCTGACACCGAGATAAAATCGTGGCTGGAACTTTGTGCATCTCTGTGGTCGCCAGAATGAATTTCACATATGCTGGCGGCTCTTCCATGACTTTCAGCAATGCCCCCCATGCACTTCCGGAAAGCATATGCACTTCGTCAATAATATAAATCTTATAGGCACAGCGTTCCGGACGGTAAACCGTACCTTCCCGCAAATCCCGAATATCTTCTACGCTGTTATTCGATGCCGCATCAATTTCAATCACATCGGACAAAATTCCACGGTCAGCGTCTTTGCAGATGTCACATTCCAAACAAGGATTGCCGTTGACAGCGTGCGGACAGTTCACAGCTTTCGCCAGAATGCGGGCACAAGTGGTTTTCCCCGTCCCACGAGAACCCGTAAACAAATAAGCGTGTGCCGTCTTTCCGGTACGCACTTGATTTTGTAAGGTTTCTGTGATATGCGGCTGAGAAATCACATCGTCAAACGACATCGGACGCCATGTCCGATATAATGCTTTGTACATGGAATCCGCCTCCTTTTTCTGTCGTTTTCCAAAATACAAAAAAATTCCGGAACATGGGTGTGCAGGTTGACTGCGGCACACAAAACGATCCGCTTAATGCTGCTCGGTCCCCCGCCTGACATGGTTCACGGTGCTTTGTTGCACAGGACCCGCACACCGATATTCCGGAATGGATCCGACAGCAGAGCCTTTGTGCAGCTGCACACACTCCGCCGTGACAATTTTTATTATACCACACAGCAAACAGAATTTCAAGTGTTTTTGCAAAAAAATTTTATTTTTTCTGCAAATTCTGCGATTTGGAAAAAGGGATTCGGAAAGTGACAACAAAAACAGAAAAAGTGTGCTGGACAAACCCGATTTTTTCTGGTATACTAATTCCAACAAAACGGAAACAGCCCTGTTTCCACTGTGACTGACTTTAGAAAGAGAGGACTTCTGCTTATGCTGCCAACGACCATTCAGCCATTTACTCTGCTCTCTGACCAAGACGGCTTACCGCTGTCGGGCTTGCTGCTCCTGCCGCAGGAGGAAACCACACCTTGTGGTATTCTTCAGGTTTCCCACGGCATGTGTGAACACAAAGAACGCTATCTGGATTTTCTCCGCCACTGCACCAAACAGGGTTACATCTGCCTGATTCATGACCATCGGGGACATGGGGAAAGCATCAGCGACACCATTCCGCTGGGCTATTTCGGGGAAGATGGTGCAGAAGCACTCGTTGCCGACCTGCACCAGATGACAGAATGGATTCAAACGCAATATGCAGGGCTGCCGCTCTATCTGCTGGGGCACAGCATGGGTTCACTCATTGCTCGCTGCTATCTGCGGCAATATCCGGACATTCTGGACGGTTTGATTCTCAGTGGTTCACCCTCTCCGCTGCCGGCAATGACCCGTATGCAGTCTATTTTAAATCGAGTCATTGTGCATCGGGGCGATACCAGCCACAGCAAACGCATTGACCGCATTCTGTACAATACATTTCAGCGTCCGTTCCGCTCGGAATCCCGTTCTAACACATGGATTTGCAGCGATGAAGCGGTTGTAGATGCTTACAATGCCGACCCACTCTGTCAATTTCACTTCACATTAAACGGCTATGCTACCCTGCTCGCCCTGTTAAATACCACTTACAACACCAAAGACTGGACAATTACACAACCAGAGTTGCCGATTTGGTTTTTCTCCGGCGGCGATGACCCTTGTCGGGGCAATGATACCCGTTTTCAACAGGCTGTTGACCGCATGGCAGAACTGGGCTACCAGAATGTAAACAGCACGCTGTTCCCTCGGATGCGGCACGAAATTCTCAACGAACGCAACAAGGCAGTTGTATACGCTGAAATTCTGGAAACATTAGACGCTTGGAACTGCTAAAGAATCCGACTTTTTCGCACAAAAAGTTCTCAGATTCTATAAAAATGATACTTGACAATTCCCTATTTTTCTTGTACAATAAAAGAGTGAGCGAACTGTATGGTAGCGTGGATGCTGGTTTCCAGTACATCCATGAGGAAAGTCCGAGCATCGCAGGGTGGGATAGTTGCTAACGGCAACCGGGGGCGACCCTAGAGCAAGTGCAACAGAGAGATACCGCTTTCTTCGGAAAGTAAGGGTGGAAAGGCGTGGTAAGAGCACACCAGAGTATAGGTGACTATGCTGCTATGTAAACCTTATCCGATGCAACGTCTATTGGTGCGGCATTCTAACACTGACCCGGTGGGGATGGCGTAATGACGGCTAGAGCTGTGCGGCGACGTACAGTCGAGATAAATTACCATACTCGACAGAACTCGGCTTATAGGTTCGGTCACACCAACGGCGGACGTTCTTCGGAGCGTCCGTTTTTTCATCGAGCATCCTTTCCGGCAGCCCGTCGCTGCTGGAATCTATCATAAAAAATCGGTCTACGACCCATCGCAAGCCGTTTCAACGAATAACAGCAAGGATTCTCCCACCCCTACAGGTGGTGAGAGGAATTGCAAATAAGAAAGTGACTGTCAGTGGCTGGCGGAGAGAAATCGGTATCCCCCACTGACACGAGGCAAACCACAGTCAGCCCTCTGCTGACATGTCAGACTCTGTGAATTACCGACTGTGGATTGAAATAATCAGGAGGTTTTCTTATGGAACAGACACTTCAAATCGGCATTTTCGGCGATTCGATTAGCAAAGGCATTGTCTTAGATGCGGAAACCCACCGTTACAGCAGCCTGAAAAAAGAAATCACCGAATGGATTTCCCCTTCCACTGCCCTGCATAACTTCTCTGTTATGGGCAGCACCATTCAAAAGGGCTTATCTATTATCACCCGTCACACCGACCAACTCGCAAGTTATCAGAATGTGTTTCTGGAATTTGGCGGAAACGACTGCGATTTTGACTGGAGTGCCGTTTCAGAACGACCGCAGGCACACCATGAACCGCATACTCCACTGAAACAGTTTGAAGCCCTCTATACAAAAGCCATTCAGCTGATTCAGGAGAAAAAAGGCAACCCGATTCTTTTAACACTGCCGCCACTCGAACCGAAACGGTATTTTCAATGGATTTCTCGCAACCTGCATCCAGACAACATTCTGCACTGGCTGGGCGGTGTGGATACGATTTACCGCTGGCAGGAAATGTATAACATGAAAGTGCTCCTATTAGCACAAAAGCTACACGTTCCAGTGGTTGATATCCGGAGTGCATTTCTCGCACAGCATGGCTATCAGGCATTGCTCTGTGAGGATGGCATTCATCCAAATCGCAAGGGGCATCGGTTCATCTATAAAACCATCATGCAGCAGTATCACCCTTGTTTACAGGATTAAACAGACAAAAAAATCCCGCTGGACAGTCGCTTCTTGTCCAACGGGATTTTCTTATTTTTTCCCACTATGTGCCGTTTTCCGAATGGGCAATCGTCCAATCGTAAAACCGCCGCTTGTATGGTCACTAGCAATATTATAGGTAACATGAGAAGTTGAGAAATTATTTTTGACACGGCGAACATCGGAAAGTTCTTGCAAAATCTTTGCCGTATTCCGAGCATCTGCCAACGCACCATGTTCTGTTCCTTCAAAATAAATCTGCATCGAACCCAGTGCGGTCACCAATTTCATCGGTTTGGAAAAGCCATAAATTCGCTGGTGCAGCCGCTGTAAATCCACCCACCAGCCATAGAAATTGCCCAGCAACGGACGTTCTTTCCATTCGGCTTCTGCCTGAAAAACATGCTGGTCACTGCCGCTCCAAGTATAAAAGCGGTAAGGTTCTTTCTGTGGTAGCCAAGCTTCAAACGCCTGCATTGCCTCCGAAAAGGAAACCTGCCCCACTAGCATTTCATTGGTAATGCCTGTAATCGCCGTGACGAACGGCGGAACTGTTCCATACTGTGGCTTTACATACATCTGAAATTCGTCATAGATTTCATTGTCTGCATCCAGAGCAACCGCTCCGATTTCAATAATCTCATGTACGCAATAGGGTTCCTGCTTCCGCCTATACGGAATAAATTCCAAGTCCAGTACGATTTTCTTTCCTCGCACGCTTTCACATCCTCCCCTTATTGCTGCTGTGAATTTTGCTTTGGTTTAGCCGATGATTCCCAGCCCTTCCAGCAGAATCTTCACGCCAATCGCCAGCAAAATACAGCCGCCTAATATGCCGGCTTGCTTTTCAAATCGGTCGCCGAACAGGTTTCCAATTTTTACGCCCGCCAGAGCAAATAAAAATGTAATACTGCCAATCAACAAAATAGACAGAAAAATATTGACATCCGGCATTATGGAAAAGGTGACACCAACCGCCAAGGCATCGATGGAAGTGGCAACTGCCAACAAAAACAGTTCCCGGAAATCCACCTTGTTGGGACAGACTGCGGTTTCCTCGGAAGGTTCTTCCTTCTTCTGTCGGATGGACTCCAACAGCATTTTCCCTCCGATAAACGCCAACAAAACAAATGCAATCCAATGACTGTACCGCATGATATGCTTTGCAAACAATGCACCCAACAGCCAACCTGTCAACGGCATGAGTGCCTGAAAGCCGCCAAAGAAGATACCCATCCAGAGGGCTTGCTTCCAGTTAAACTTCCGCATTTGCAGTCCTTTACAAATCGAAACTGCAAAGGCATCCATCGAAAGACCGACTCCAAGCAAACAAATTTCACCGATTCCCAAATAAAAACACTCCGTTTCATGAAATCAGAACCTTGCAATCTCTTACAAGGTTCTAATTTACCATTTTTAGTATAACACAATCCACTTTCCTTGTCAATAGACATCTTATGTATTGTCAAGATGAAATAGAATCCCCCGATGCAATTGCTTGCACCGGGGGAATTCTTTTTCTGTCATGTCACATCTGTCACAACATGTTGTCTAAAATCACATGGTTTCGGGCAAATTAGCCTTCGTACCACATAGAGCCTTCCAGAGACTTCAGGGACGGAATAACATCCGGCCATGTCGGACCCTGACCAGCTGCCTTCTTCGCATAGTAAGTCAGGACATAAACTGCATCATTTACTTCCATGAGCTTGCCATCTGTATTTTCGCCAGCCTTAGATTCTGTATCAACATCTGCCAGGAAGTATGCCAGCTTGTTCAGCATCGGATCTTCATTGAATACGATACCCTGCTGACCAGCAGCAATCTTTGCATAGTAAGTCAGAATTGAAACAGCATCCGGTACATCTTCCAGTCCATTCAAGTCAGCGTCGCCCTTAACACCGATATAAACGGTCGGGGTAGCATCCGGAATCAGAACGTTTTCTGTACCATTGTTGTAGTATGCCTGAATTGTTCCTGCATAGTACTTGTCAGCCTGTACATAAGTGCTCTTCGGAGTTGCACCGTTGAAGTTTACCTTGTCAATGATGTCTTCCTGAGAAACAATCTTGCCATCAGCATCTGTCGAAATCAATGTTACGGACTTGAACAGATCAGTTGCCTTGAATTCTCTTTCATCTACAGAGAAGTAGAAGTTCGGATCAGCCAGTTCGAAGACGATTGTTGTTACATTCGGCTGCGGCTGTGTTGTAGTAGCAGAGGTTGTAGTAGTAGCTTCAGTTGTAGAAGTTGTTGTAGCTTCAGTGGTTGTAGTTGTAGTAGCTGCTTCTGTGGTAGTTGTAGCTGCTTCTGTGGTAGTTGTAGCTGCTTCCGTTGTAGTAGTAACTGCTTCAGTAGTTGTGGTAGCTGCCTCTGTTGTAGTAGTAGCTGCTTCCGTTGTGGTAGTAGCTGCTTCTGTAGTAGTGGTAGCTGCTTCCGTTGTGGTAGTAGCTGCTTCAGTCGTAGTGGTAGCTGCTGCGGTTGTAGTAGTAGCCGGTACTTCTGTTGTAGTATCAACTGCTGCGGTTGTAACAGCTTCTGTTGTAGTAGTAACTTCTGCTGTTGTGGTGGTAGCTGCTGTTGTAGTGGTTTCGCTCGGAACGACTACGCAGATTGTACCATCCCGTCTTGTATACTGATCATACGGAATTTCAACCAATGCACCATCTACATAAGAACCGCACTGGGTTGCAGTTTCGCCGTGTTCGCCAACAGCTTCGCTCCAAGTCAGCGGGAATTCATAGTAGCTTACTTCGTTGCCTTCATCGTCTGTACCAGTTACCAGGCTAATGCCATACTGATCAGCAATGCTCTTAACAGTTTCTGCATCCGGAATATCATAAACGAGTTCGCCGATTGCAGAACCATCAGCAGTCTTTGCATTGTTGGTGTTGTTTACATCGTTGGAAGCAAATGCAAACCGGAGCTGTGCAGCGTTATCCAACCAAGTGGTACCGCCTTCGCCAGCCAGCTGTGTATCATAGTCCGCATTCTTAGTCAGACCAACATAAGTACCTGCTGCCAGGAGAGCCTTTGCAGCATCGCCTTCCAGACGGATGTTTGCGGAGTTGATGCCAGGATCACCATAAACCTTCGGAGCAACAGCAGAAGCGGACTTCTGACCAGCCTTTACAAAGGTTCTCGGTTCATAAGAACCATCTGCCTTATACTTACCAAGTACCCATTCGAAGGATTCACCATTGTAAGAAACAGATGTGGTGGTTGTGGTTGCATCCGGAGAAGTGGTAACCGGTGCAGAAGAAGCAGTTGTAACAACTTCTGTTGTGGTTGTATCTCCACCAGATGTGGTTGTAGCAGTGGTTGTGGTTTCGCCAGTGTCAGAAACCTTAACAATCAGGTTGCTGTCGATGTAAGTTGCATTTACCTTGGTGTTGTTTGTGCCAACCCAGTCAAGCAGCTTGCCATCCTTGTTGTTCAGCTTTTCCCGTTCGAAAACAAGCGGGAATTCATAGTAAGCACCGTATTCAGCATTGTGCTTCAGTTCCATACCGTTTGCTTTTGCAATGTCCTTAACAGTTGCTTCGTCCGGAATGTTGTAGTACAGAGAAAGGAATACATCGCCATCTGCGAAGTCGCCACTCTTAACCATCTGCTTACCGGAGGACGGAACGCCCCAGCTCAGACCCTTCGGGTTTGCTTCCCACTTACCGAGGTTTACGAATGCATCTGCTGCTTCGTACAGCTGATAAGCATCCTTCAACAATGCCAGTGTCGGAGTACCTTCTGCATCGGTCTTGAATGCAACGGTGATACCTTCGGTATCCGGTACATTGTACAGGTTCAGCGGAATTTCTGCATATTCCTGACCCGGTGTTGCGAAGATCTTCTGACCGTTGTTAACTGCCATTGTCGGTTCATTACCAACAACCAGTCCATTGGTTGTAGTGGTCGTCGGTGCTTCGCTAGAGGTTGCAGGAGCTGTTGTTGTATCAGCAGCAGCAGTTGTTGTTACTGGTACAGTTGTTTCAGAAACAGTTGTTGTTGTTTCTGCTGCAGAAGTAGTTGTTGTAGCGGTTGTAGTTGCAGTTGTTTCCTTTGCATCGCCAACCTTAATGGTCAGGAAGTTGGACTTGTCTTCCAAGCCAGTCGGATAAATGGTTTCTACCAAAGACTTGCCATTTTCCTTGTAAGCACGAACCATACGGTTCATCTTCAGGATGATAGACTGATTGTCTTCGATGTAAGGAGAACCAGATTCTGTATCAAAGTTTACATAGTAATAGCCATCCGGTGTATCCTTCGACATCGTAACATCAAATGTCATAATCGGATAAGAATCAGACTTGCCATCCAGCCACTTTGTTCCATTATCTTCACCGTACTGCATTCTGATCATATCGTTGTCGCCATTGATAACCTGTCCTTCTGGAGTGGACGAGTCATAGTTATGGATGACACCGTGATATGCAAACATCGGATATGCACCCGGCTGTGTGCCCTGCTGCGGTACCTGGAAGTCATAAGTCGCTGTGTTGGTTTCTTCATCCACAGTCAGATCCAAAGTAAATTCCTTTGTAGTCTTGGAACTTTCTACCGGAACGATTACCTTGCTGTCAGGCGACTTGTACTGACCTTCTGTATAGTATGTGCAGGTGAACTTGATCTTGTTCGGACCAGCGGAATAAACTGGTGTACCTGTGCACGGTTCTACTGCTGTTTCATTGGTTACAACTCTCCACAGCGGTGTGAAATAACCATCACCCTTCTTCGGGCTGTGGGTGATTTTTGCCAGTGAGAACGGTCTTAAGGTTGCATTAAATTTAGTACCATCAGACAATTCATAAGTTTCCATCGGGATTACGCTGGTATAGTCATCTTCAGCAAACCGCATGTATTTGTAGTTAGAAGCCTGCCACTTCATACTGATTGTCGAGACAAAGTCATCGTCTGTCATCTGACCATCTGCCTTGATGTAAGCAGCAGCCTTAAAGGTATAATCTCCCTTTGCAAGGTCATCTCTAGAGATTTCTACCAAGTTCTGTGCTGGATTGCTATCACTTGCTGGTGCATGCAGATTATCCGGTGCCTTGCGGATCTGGTAAACTGCATTCGTTAGAGTACCGTGATCGCCTTCTGTTGTTGTCTGAATTGCAAGTGCTGGAAGAGCAGCCATTGGCAATGCAGAAACAGTCATAGCAACCGCAGCAACTAGAGAAGCAATTCTCGTTCGTTTCTTCATGTTTCTTTTTCCTTTCTTTGCATAATGCAATTAAAATGTGCTATCATTCGGCAAGAGAAGGATCTCTTCCGAAGTTAGAACCAAATTAAAAAAATGGGGAATGATTAAGCTTCTGGAGTGATCGGCAGATCCTGATAACCATCCACGTTCAAAATGAACTTCATCAGATAAGTGGTATCCTTATCGTCGACATTGCTATCCAAATAAACGTTCATGTTCTTTACAGCTTGATCACTTGCAGTGAGCACACCAGCCAGATACTTATTCAGTGTAATTGCATCTGTCAGGTCAACCTTACCGTCCAGATTTGCATCACCATAGTTGATATCACTTTCTGATTCGGTTGTAGTTTCCTTGGTTTCGGTCGTAGTAGAATCAGAACCAGTTGTAGTTGTTACAGCGGTTGTTGTTTCGCTGTCGCCAACAACTGTTACAGAACCATCGCTGACAACGGTATCATAGCTGGAAACTGTTCCATCTTCCGCAATGCTTGCGAACACGATCTGATCATTCTTTGTGCCAGAACCTGGAGTGGTTTCCCGATCGATCGGCTGAATCTTAAAGTCAGAAACATCGCCAACCTTTGCACTTTCGTTGACTGTACCTGTAATGGTCAGGAACACGCCGTCCTGCTTTACCATATAAGCACTGTCTGTTAAACCAGTAGAATAGATGACATCAATGACACCAGCGGCTGAAAAATTGCTGTCAAAGCTCGGTGCTTCGCCAGCAAACGCAGATTCCTGATCATCCGCACCAGTCTGTGCAATTGTACCAGCAGTCACACCAGTAACGGTTACAATGCTGCTATCATAAGCGAGAGAAAATTCGCAGCCGCCGACCCCAGTAGACGGAACATCCTTGAGGGAAACAGCCAGCGTAAATTCAGCCCCTGCCTTTGCAGAAACCTTTTCCGCAGAAATGCCGATTTCTCCTGCTGCAAATACCGGATTGAATGCCAATGCAGACGCAGCCATTGCCATTGCCAGAATACCTGCCATTGTTCTTTTTGTTTTCATTGTTTTCCTCCTTCTTTCTCGTATGCAAGCCCTTGCGATGGCCGCATACCTTTCCCGATGAAATAAAGTTCAATACATTCTCGTATTTTTCAGAGCACATGAAAAGCCCCTAATGGAATTAGTACTATTATAGAATATTCCCACAGAAATGTCAATACATATTCAAAGTTTTTGTACAAATTCCAACAAGAACCGTTGGTGAAATTGTACAAATTACCAAAGAACAAGGGCATCCTGCACGAATTTCGAGATTCATACGAAATTCCTCAAAAACAAGAACGTCTGCGAAACGATTTTATGCCATGATTCCAGCACTTCCCCAAGTGTATCACTGCATATTCTGCAAGCCGTTCCGCCGTTTCACCGGCAGTTTTTTTCATTGACGTTATCGCCCTCCCCATTTCCAAAACAAATCACGCAGAAAGACAGCCTGCGTCCTCATGTTCAAGCAGTTTCTCCGCCGCAACATAAGAAATGTGTCTGCAACGCACATATTTATTATACCGTAATGAGGAACAAATGTAAAGAGAAAACTTGAATTTTTAGTAAAAATACATAAATGTTTTCATGTTTTCTGGTCGTTTTGACCAAAAACAAGTTCTAAAAAGCGAAAAAGGCATAGCAGAAATGAATCTGCCATGCCTCTTGCAGCAGCGGAATATCCGCTGAATGGATTTAATTGGTTTTATACCAGCTGAATCAGAGCCATTTCAGCCGCATCCCCACGACGTGGGCCGGTCTTAATGATTCTGGTATAGCCGCCCTGCCGATCTGCATAGTTCGGTGCGATTTCATCGAACAGCTTCTTGGCAACGCTTTCCTTTGTGACATATGCCATAACCTGACGCTTCGAATGTAAGTCGTTGGTCTTTGCGATGGTGATCATCTTTTCTGCAACCGCACGTACTTCCTTTGCACGTGTAACGGTGGTTTCAATCTGTCCGTTTTCCAACAGGAAAGTAACCATTGCACGCAGCATAGCCTTTCTGTGGTCGGTTGTTCTGCCCAGTTTTCTGCTACCCGGCATCGTGTTTCACTCCTTTATCGTTGCATGATAAGCACGCTATCATGTTCCTTGTTCTTCGTTTCAGTCTTCGTCAGAAGACAGGTCAAACCCCAGTGACTGCAGTTTTTCCCGCACTTCGTCAAATGATTTCTTGCCGAGATTCCGAACCTTCATCATTTCTTCCTCGGACTTATTGATCAGATCGTCTACCGTATTGATGCCCGCACGCTTCAAGCAGTTGAAGGACCGCACTGATAAGTCAAGTTCCTCAATGGTCATCTCCAGGATCTTTTCCTTACCTTTCTCGTTCTTTTCCACAAGAACTTCCGTTATGCTCGATTCATCGGAGAGATCGACAAACAGTTTCAGATGCTCGTTGAGGAGATTGGCTGCCTGTGATATTGCTTCCTTTGCAGAGATCGTACCGTCTGTCCAAACCTCCAGGGTCAGCTTATCATAATCGGTAACCTGTCCAAGCCGTGTGTCCTCGACCTGATAATTTACCTTTAATACAGGAGTATAAATACTGTCAACTGCGATCACATCAATGGGCGAATTTATCATTTGCTTATTGCGTTCCGCAGACACATAGCCTCTGCCCCGGTCGATGACGATTTCCATATAAAGCTTTGCATCTTTTCCCAGGGTTGCAATGTGCATGCCTGGGTCGAGGATGTTGACTTCGGAATCGGTTTTGATATCGCCGGCAGTAACTTCGCATTCGCCTTCTGCTTCAATATAGATTGTCTTCGGCCCGTCTCCGTACAGCTTTGCCGTAAGACCCTTAAGACTCAGAATGATTTCTGTTACGTCCTCTTTTACGCCAGGGATCGTAGACAGTTCATGGTGTACGCCGTCAATTTTTACGGAGTTGACTGCGACACCGGGCAGCGAGGAGAGCAGCACACGCCGCAGGCTATTACCAAGTGTGGTTCCGTAGCCACGTTCCAGTGGTGCTAAAACGAACTTACCGTACTTTCCGTCACTCCGCAGTTCGACTGTCTCAAGTTCCGGCTTTTCAATTTTCTCCAGCATAAAAGCACCCTCCTATTACGCATTCGCTTAGTCTTTTGTTTCTTCGTCTTATGCGGATAATCGGCATTACTTGGAGTACAATTCGACAATCAGATGTGCTGCTACTTCGTAATCCAGATCTTCCGGTACCGGCATCCGGGTAACAGTTGCACTGAAAGCTTCCTTATTTACATCCAGCCACAGCGGAACCGTACGGTCAGCAGTCTGTTCTACAACGTCCTTGAACTTCTGGCTGCTCTTGCTGGTATCGTGCAGAGCGATTACATCGCCGACCTTCACACGATAAGACGGAATATCCACTCTTACGCCGTTTACTGTAAAATGCTTATGCGTAACAAGCTGTCTTGCTTCTCTTCTGGTCAGAGCCAGACCCATACGGAAAACAACAGAATCCAGTCTGCTTTCCAGACAGGTAACCAGGTTGTCACCAGCCTTACCTTCCATCTTGGTAGCGATTTCAAAGTAGTGATAGAACTGCTTTTCGCCAACGCCATAGATGAACTTCAGCTTCTGCTTTTCCTTCAGCTGCATACCGTATTCCGACAGCTTCTTGCGGTTGTTGGCACCCGGATTCCGGTTGGATTCCTTGGAGATGCCCATTACCATCGGGCTGATGCCCAAATATCTGCACCGTTTCAGGATTGGTTCTCTGCTTACTGCCATTTCTTTACACCTCCTGTATGATTAGACACGACGTCTCTTCGGCGGACGGCAACCGTTATGCGGAATCGGTGTAACGTCCTTGATCATCTTGACTTCCAGACCAACCGTCTGCAAAGCACGGATGGCTGCTTCTCTGCCAGCACCCGGTCCCTTTACATAAACTTCTACGCTCTTGAGTCCGTGTTCCATAGCAGCCTTTGCAGCGGTTTCTGCTGCGGTCTGAGCTGCGAACGGAGTAGACTTTCTGGAGCCTCTGAAGCCGAGTCCGCCAGAGCTTGCCCAGCTGATTGCATTACCCTGTGTATCGGTAATGGTAACGATGGTGTTGTTGAATGTAGACTGGATGTGTACTGCGCCGTTTTCGATGTTCTTCCGTTCTCTCCGGCGTCTGATCACAACCTTCTTTCCCTTCTGCTGTGCCAAAACGACCCCTCCTTACTTCTTCTTATTTGCGATGGTCTTTACCGGACCCTTGCGTGTTCTTGCATTGGTCTTTGTCCGCTGACCACGAACCGGCAGACCCTTCCGATGACGAACGCCTCTGTAGCAACCGATTTCAACCAGACGCTTGATATCCATTGCGACATTTCTTCTCAGGTCGCCCTCAACGATGCAGTGCTTGTCGATATCGTCACGCAGCTTTGCAACGTCTTCTTCAGACAGATCCTTTACCCGAACATCCGGATTGACACCGGTACGAGCGAGGATTTCGTCTGCTGTGCTGCGACCGATTCCATAGATATAAGTCAAGCCAATCTGTACCCGCTTATTCTTCGGAAGGTCAATACCTGCTATTCTTGCCATTCTAATCGCACCTCCATTTAAAAGTTCAAAGCATTAGCCCTGACGCTGCTTATGCTTCGGATTTTCACAGATGATCATTACTTTGCCCTTACGCTTAATCACTTTGCATTTTTCGCAAATCGGCTTTACGGAAGGTCTTACTTTCATTGGTTTTACCTCCTTATCAGATAAACCGTTTCCTTTGCTTCTGCCGGCTTACTTTGCTCTCCAAGTAATCCGACCCTTTGTCAAATCATAGGGTGACATTTCTACCGTTACCTTATCGCCCGGCACAATTCGGATATAATTCATCCGCAGTCTTCCGGACACATGCGCCAGAATCACGTGCTTGTTCTGTAACTCCACCTTGAACATGGCGTTCGGAAGGGATTCCAGAACAACGCCTTCCACTTCAATCATATCTTCTTTTGACACGTTGATACCCTCCCTGATTGGGTTCTATTGTGCGGCTGCAAATTCGTTCAGCCATGTACGAAGCCGTTTATCCGTCCATGATGTCAGAGCAATCACAGTAGCGGTTTGCTGTACATGTTTTTTGTTCTTCCGTTTCGGATTTGCAAGGGTTCTGCGTTTGCCGTTTGCCAGCCAGACGAAGTGTTCGTCGGCTGCGACAACCACAAAATACATCCCTGCATCCCGACCGGCAGTTGCAAGCACGATGCTGCCCTGCTGCCATTCCATACAGTTTCCTCCGTTATGGCCGTGTCAAGATGACTGGGCCATCCTTTGTGACTGCAATCTCATGTTCGAAATGGGCGGAAAGACTGCCGTTAGCGGTCACAACCGTCCAGCCATCCTTCAGAACCCGAACGGCATCGCCTTTCTGATTGATCATGGGTTCAATGCAGAATGTCATACCCGGCATCAGACGCACACCATGTCCCGGCTTTCCGTAATTCGGAACTTCCGGATCTTCGTGCATTTCCCGTCCGATTCCATGGCCGCAATATTCCCGAACAATGCCATAGCCCCGTTCGGAACAATATGCTTCCACTGCATGACAAACGTCACCAAGTCTTGCACCGACCTGTGCCGCTGCAATGGCTTCAAACAGACTTGCCTTTGTTACCGCCAGCAAATCCAGTGCTTCCTGCGAAACATCTCCAACCGGAAACGTAGCGGCATTATCTCCAACGAAACCGTTCAAAGTTGCCCCAACGTCTACGCTGACGATGTCGCCGGCTTTGATCACACGATGCCGACTTGGAATGCCGTGAATGATTTCTTCATTGATGGAGATACACGCACTTGCGGGAAACCCGCCGTATCCGAGAAACGTCGGGGTCGCACCGCTGTGAACAATGAAATCATGCAGAATCTTATCCAACTGGTAAGTTGTCATCCCCGGATGGATGGATTTTCCTGCAAGTTCCAGAGCCTGTGCGGCAACACGTCCCGCTTCTCTCAGTTTTTCCAGATCGCTTCTGGATTTAATTGTAATCATCGATTACGCACCTACTGCTGCTAATGTCAGCTTCGTTGTATCCGACAACTCTTCCTGTCCAACAACCGTATCCAGCTTCCCCTGCTTTGCATAGTAATCCTTCAGCGGTTCAGTCTGAGCGTGGTAAACAGCGAGCCGATCGAGAACGGTTTCCGGCTTGTCATCCTTACGGATTACAGTTGCCGCACCGCACTTATCGCAAACGCCCTCTACCTTTGTCGGCTTGTACTTAATGTGATAAGATGCACCGCATCCTTCGCAGACTCTTCTGCCGGAGACCCGTTCTTTAATGGTTTCGTCCGGTACATAGATTTCCAGCACCTTGTCGATGGTAACGCCCATCTTGTCGAGTGCTTCCGCCTGCGGGACGGTTCTCGGAAAGCCGTCCAAAATAAATCCGTTCTTGCAGTCTGGCTGTGCGATGCGGTCTTTCAGGATTCCGATAACGATTTCATCGGAAACCAATGCACCGCTGTCCATAGCTGCTTTTGCTTTCAGCCCGTATTCGGTACCATTCTTCACCGCTTCCCGCAGCATGTTGCCAGTGGAAATCTGCGGAATGGACAATGCTTCTGAAATGACCTCTGCCTGAGTACCTTTTCCAGCACCCGGAGCTCCTAAAAGAATCAAATTCATGGGGATATCCTCCTTATTCCAGGAAACCCTTATGATGACGCATCATCATTTCGGATTCCAATGTACGAACTGTTTCCAAAGCCACGCTGACAACGATCAGAATGGTAGTACCGCCCATTGCCAAAGAACTGAGGTTCGGGTCTGCCTTGTTCATCGCAATCGGGAAGATTGCAATAATGCCGAGGAAGAACGCACCAACCAAAGTGATCTTAGAAAGGACACGCTGAATGTAATCGGATGTTGGCTTGCCCGGGCGAATGCCTGGGATACCGCCGTTGCTCTGCCGCAGATTGTTTGCAATTTCAATCGGATTGTACTGCATGGATACATAGAAGTAGTTAAATGCAATAATCAGAACGAAATAAATCACTGCATAACCCCAGCTGTTGGTATGGAAGAAGGTCAGGAATCCATTATAGAACTTCTGCCAGCCGCCAACCGGATCATCATACATCGGCTTGAACAGCTCGATGGTACTCGGCAAAGACATGAAGGACATTGCAAAGATAATCGGCATAACACCGCTCATGCAAACCTTCACTGGAATGTGAGTGGACTGACCGCCATACTGCTTTCTGCCAACCACACGTTTTGCATACTGAATCGGAATCCGGCGTTCGGAGTTGTTCATGAATACAATGAAAGTAATCATTGCAATGAAGATGACCAGAACTGCCAGAGATTCAAAGAAATACCGCTGCGGGTTTTCCTTGGTGAGTTCCACCAGTGTACCCATCATGGTAGGGAAGCGTGCGAGGATACCAGCAAACAACAACATCGAAATGCCGTTGCCGATGCCGTTATCATTGATCCGGTTGCCCATCCAAACAACGATACAAGTACCGGCGATGAAGCAAAGCACAATGATAATGCCTACGAACACGTTTGCAGCTGTAGAGTCATACGTCTTTACAGCATTCATACTGTTTTTCAAGGTCAAATAATATGCAACGGACATGAACACTGCCAAAGCCAAAGCCACAGCAGCAGTAATCTTATTCAAGACTTTCTGTCCTTCTTCGCCCTCATCCCGCAATCGCTCTAACGGCGGTAATGCGTAAGTCAGGAGCTGCATAATAATGGACGCATTGATATAAGGGGTAATGGACAGCGAAAAGATGGTTGCCTGCGAAAGTGCACCACCTGTTAAGATGTCCAGATATTCGAGAAAGTTCCCGTTGGTTGCCTTCTGGGACATCCAGTCGGAAACGACGGATGTATCCAGAAACGGAACAACAACGGAACAGCCCAAACGGAAAATAATGATCATGAATAATGTGTACAAAAGCTTCTTGCGAATGTCCTTGATACTCCAAGCATCTCTCAGCGTTTTAAACACATTACATCACCTCAGCTTTTCCGCCAGCCTTTTCAATTTTTTCAACTGCACTCTTAGAGAACTTTGCAGCCTTTACGGTCAGCTTCGTTGTCAATTCGCCGTTGCCGAGCACCTTAACGCCTGCATAAACCTTCTTTACCAGACCGGTTGCCTTCAGCAGTTCAGCGTCTACAACGGTTCCTTCTGCAAACTGATTCAGATCAGCAACATTTACGATTGCATAATCTGTACCGAAGATGTTCTTAAAGCCTCTCTTCGGGATTCTTCTTGCGATTGGCATCTGACCGCCTTCAAAGCCGATCCGAACGCCGCCGCCGCTTCTTGCATTCTGACCCTTGTGACCCTTGCCAGCGGTTTTACCGTTACCGGAACCGTGACCACGGCCAACTCTCTTAACGTCCTTTACGGAACCTGCTGCTGGTGATAATTCGTGAAGTTTCATTCTACTGCACCTCCTTGTTTATGCTTCCTGCACCTCAACGAGGTGTGAGATCTTCTGAATCTTACCGAGGGTTGCCGCATTTTCCGGCTGTACGGTAACGTCGCCGATCTTCTTCAGACCCAGCGAATTTGCGGTTGCAACCTGATCCTTTTTTCTACCGGACAGGCTCTTTACCAGCTTGATTTGCTTTGCCATGATGCACCCTCCTTAACCTAAAATTTCCTTAACCGACTTGCCTCTCATTTCAGCAACCTCTGCTGCGGTTGCACAAGATGCCAGACCGTTGATGGTTGCCCGAACGACATTGCACGGATTGTTGGAACGCAGGGACTTGGTACGAATGTCCTTGATACCTGCTACTTCGATAACGGCACGAACCGGGCCACCAGCGATTACACCAGTACCAGGTGCAGCCGGCTTCATCAGCACGCTGCCGGCACCAAACTTGCCAACGATTTCGTGCGGAATGGTTGTACCCTTCAGCGGAATCTTGATGAGGTTCTTCTTTGCGTCCTCAATGCCCTTACGGATTGCATCCGGAACTTCACCGGACTTGCCCAGACCGAAACCGATGGTACCGTTTCCGTCGCCGACTACAACGAGTGCAGCAAACTTCATGATACGGCCGCCCTTAACGGTCTTAGATACACGATTGATCGAAACGACCTTTTCGGTCAGTTCCAAGCTGTTCGGATCAATTTTTGCCAAAGTAATCCCTCCTTAGAATTTCAGTCCGCCCTCACGAGCACCTTCTGCCAGTTCCTTCACTCTGCCGTGATAGAGGTAACCGCCTCTGTCGAAAACGACTTCTGTGATGTTTTTAGCGAGTGCACGTTCTGCGATTTTCGTGCCAACCTTGCGAGCAGCTTCGGTGTTGCCGCCAACGCCTTCGAAATCCTTATCCATGCTGGATGCGGAAGCCAAAGTTACGCCGTTTACGTCATCAATCAGCTGTGCATAGATGTGCTTTGTGGAACGATATACATTCAGGCGAGGACGTTCAGGAGTACCGGAAATCTTCGCACGAACTCTTGCGTGTCTTTTTGCTCTGGCTTTATTGCTGTCTGCCTTTTTAATCATAGCAATTTAACTCCTTTCAATTACTTTTTGCCCTTGCCGGCTTTACCTTCCTTGCGGATGATATGTTCATTTTCATAGCGAATGCCCTTGCCCTTATACGGTTCCGGCGGACGCTTTTCACGGATTTCTGCTGCATACTGTCCAACAGCCTGCTTGTCGATACCGCTTACTACGATGGTGTTCGGCTGCGGAACGTCCAGCTTGATGTCGTCTGTTTCCGGAACATTGACCGGATGAGAGAAACCAACGCTCAGAACAACTTCCTTGCCCTTCTTTGCAGCACGGTAGCCGACGCCTTCGATAATCAGGGTCTTGCTGTAACCATTGGTTACACCTTCTACCATGTTTGCGATCAGCGTTCTGGTCAGACCGTGCAGGGATCTGTGTTCCTTGTCGTCGGTCGGACGGGTTACGGTGATCACACCGTCTTCAACTGCAATGCCCAGTTCCGGGGAAAACTGCTTTGCAATTTCGCCCTTCGGTCCCTTTACGGTAACGTGATTGTTTTCGCATGTTACGGTTACGCCGGCTGGGACACTGATCGGCTTTTTACCTATTCTTGACATTCTCTGTGTCCTCCTTACCAAACATAAGCTAAAACTTCGCCGCCAACATTCAGTTCACGAGCCTTCTTATCTGTCATGATACCCTTAGAAGTAGAAACGATCGCAATACCCAGACCCTTTCTTACCTTCGGCATATCTGCACAGCTGGAATAGATCCGCAGACCCGGCTTGGAAACTCTGCGAAGACCGGTGATAACCGGAGCCTTGCTGTCTGTATATTTCAATGTAATTCTGATAATGCCCTGCTTGCCGTCTTCCACTACCTGAAAGCTCTTAATATAGCCTTCGTCGAGAAGGATCTGCGTGATTGCCTTCTTGACATTGGAAGCCGGAACGTCAACGGTGGCGTGTTTTGCGGAGCTCGCATTCCGAATTCTTGTCAGAATGTCTGCTATTGTATCAGTAATCTGCATACCAATGACCTCCTTTTCGTAATGCTTCTTTTTTACCAGCTTGCTTTCTTAACGCCCGGAATCTTACCCTCATGTGCTAAGTTTCTGAAGCAAACACGGCAAATGCCGTACTTTCTCAGATACGCATGCGGTCTGCCGCAGAGCTTGCAGCGGGTGTAAGCTCTTGTGGAGAATTTGGGAGTCTTCTGCTGCTTTAATTTCATTGCCTTCTTTGCCATGATCGTTCCTCCCTGCTTACTTAATGAACGGAGCACCGAGCAGTGTCAGCAGCTCCTTAGCTTCTTCATCGGTCTGGGCAGTGGTAATGAAGTTGATATCCATACCTCTAACCTTGTCAATCTTATCGTATTCGATTTCCGGGAAAATCAGCTGTTCCTTGATACCGGTGGAGTAGTTACCCTTACCGTCGAAGGAGTTGCCGTTGATTCCTCTGAAGTCACGAACACGCGGGAAGCTTACATTAAACAGCTTGTAAACGAATTCATACATCTTTTCGCCACGCAGGGTTACTTTCACACCGATCGGCATGCCTTCCCGCAGCTTAAAGTTTGCAACAGACTTCTTTGCTCTGCAAACAACCGGCTTCTGACCGGTGATGAGAGACAGGTCGTTCATAATTGCATCGATTACCTTTGCGTTATCCTTTGCTTCGCCAGCTGCCACATTGACAACTACCTTATCCAGCTTCGGGATCTGCATTACGTTCTGGTAACCGAACTTCTTCATCATTGCAGGAGCAACGGTGCTGTTATAATAATCTTTCAATGTAGACATATCGTTTCTCCTTTACTCAAAAGATTTTCCGCACTTCTTGCAGACACGCAGCTTCTTGCCGTCTTCTACAGCATGACCGATTCTAGTCGGCTTGCCGCACTTCGGGCAAACGAGCTGAACCTTGCTTGCATACAGTGCACCTTCGGTTTCCACGATGCCGCCGCTCTGACCCATTCTGGTCGGCTTGACGTGCTTTGTGATCTTGTTAAAGCCTTCTACGATAACCTTGCCTTCCTTCGGGCTGACAGCAACAACCTTGCCTTCGAGTCTGCCCTTGGACTTATCGGTTACGTCCTTGTACTGGTAAATATCCTTACCGGTCAGCAGTACGACGGTGTCACCTGTTTTTACATGTACCTTACTCATTATGACACCTCCGAATTAAAGTACTTCCGGTGCCAAGCTCAGGATCTTCATATAATCCTTATCACGCAGCTCTCTGGCAACCGGCCCAAAGATACGAGTGCCCTTCGGGTTCTTGTCTTCCTTGATAATAACCGCAGCATTTTCATCGAAACGGATGTAAGTACCGTCTTCTCTCCGCAGGCCCTTTGCAGAGCGTACGATAACAGCCTTTACTACATCGCCCTTCTTTACAACGCCGCCGGGTGTTGCTTTCTTAACAGAAGCGACTACGACATCACCAATGTTGGCATACCGTCTCCGGGTACCGCCCAGCACTCTGATGCACATCAGTTCTTTCGCACCGGTGTTGTCTGCAACCTTCAAATACGTTTGCATCTGAATCACAGCGAGTTCCTCCTTTCGGAAACGTCCCTCTCAGAACGAACCGTTTTTTCTTCGTTCGTCAATTACTTAGCCTTTTCGATGATTTCCACAACACGCCATCTCTTATCCTTAGAGAGCGGACGAGTTTCCATCACTTCTACGCGATCGCCAACCTTGCAAGCATTGTTTTCATCATGTGCCTTCAGGCGAACGGTTCTCTTCACAATTTTCTTGTAAAGCGGGTGTTTTACATTGTCGACGATTGCTACAACGACTGTCTTATCCATCTTGTCGCTAACGACTCTGCCGACTCTGGTTTTTCTCAAATTTCTTTCAGCCACTGTAAAGCCCTCCTCTTAGTGCTGTGCAGACTGAAGTTCCGCAGCACGGAGTGCAGTCTTAACACGGGCAATATCCTTCTTTACTGCCTTGATACGAGCTGTATTCTCAAGCTGATTTGCAGCAAGCTGAAAGCGAAGGTTAAACAGTTCTTCTTTCAGATCCACCAGCTTTTCGTTCAGTTCATCCACCGGCATAGCTCTTACTTCTGATGCTTTCATTCTTGCTCGCCTCCTTCAGCCTTTACAAACTTACACTTAATCGGCAGCTTATGCATCGCAAGACGCATTGCTTCTCTTGCAGTTTCTTCCGGAACGCCAGCGATTTCGAACATCACTCTGCCCGGCTTTACAACTGCTACCCAATATTCCGGAGCACCTTTACCGGAACCCATTCTGGTACCAGCTGGCTTCTTTGTAACCGGCTTATCCGGGAAAATCTTAATCCAAACCTGACCGCCACGCTTGATGTAACGAGTCATTGCGATACGGGCAGATTCGATCTGGTTGGAGGTGATCCATGCCGGCTCGAGAGCCTGCAAACCGTATTCACCATTGCTAACAGTAGAACCTCTGTAAGCCTTACCTGTCATCCGTCCTCTGTGTACACGACGGTATTTTACTCTCTTCGGAAGCAGCATTACTGTTTACCTCCTTCTCTTTTTTCGCCACGACGGAAACCACCGTTTCTACGGTCGCCGTTGTTGCGGTTATCCCGACGTCTTCTGTCATCTCTGCGATCACCGTTGCGGTTGTCGCGAGATTTTCTTTCAACCTTTTCTCTCTGTTCAGCAGCTCTTGCAGCATCGCCCTTCAGAACTTCGCCCTTATAGATCCAAACCTTTACGCCCAGACGACCATAAGTGGTGTGTGCTTCAGCAGTACCATAGTCGATGTCTGCACGGATGGTCTGCAGCGGAATGGTTCCTTCGTGATAGCTTTCAGAACGAGCGATTTCAGCACCGCCCAGACGGCCGGAAACCTTAGTCTTGATACCCTTTGCACCCAGACGCATTGCACGACCGATTGCCTGCTTCATAGCCCGGCGGAAGGAAATTCTGTTTTCCAGATCCAAAGCGATCTTTTCTGCAACAAGCTGTGCATCCATATCTGGCTGCTTTACTTCAACGATGTTGACGTAAACCTGCTTGCCCATCATCTTTTCCAACTGTGTGCGGAGCTTTTCGATTTCTGCACCGCCACGGCCGATTACAATACCCGGCTTTGCACAGTGGATGTGGATTCTTACCTTATCTGCAAACCGCTCGATTTCGATCTTCGGAACACCTGCTGCATACAGGTTCTTCTTGATGAACTTCCGAACGTTGAAATCTTCTACCAGCGTATCGCCGAAGTCAGCCTTGTTTGCAAACCAACGAGAATCCCAATCTTTAATAACACCAACACGAAGCCCGTGCGGATTAACCTTCTGGCCCATATTTTAACCTCCTTGGGATTATTCTTCTTCTTTCAGAACAACGGTGATATGCGACGTTCTCTTATAGATCCGAAATGCTCTGCCCTGTGCTCTCGGCTGAATCCGCTTCATAATCGGACCCGGAGTGACATAGCATTCTGCAACATAGAGGGCATCCCCGTTCATGCTGAAATTGTTTTCTGCATTTGCAATTGCGGACTTCAAAAGTTTTTCCAGCAATGGGCTTGCTGCTTTTGGTGTGAGGTCCAAAGTTGCCAGTGCAACATCCACCGGCTTATTTCTGATCAGATCCAAAACGATCTGTACTTTTCTTGGAGAAATGCGGGCATTTCTCAAATATGCTTTAGCTTCCATTTGAACGCCTCCTTCCAAAATTACTTCTTGCCGTTATTTGAAGTCTTAGAACCGGCATGACCCTTAAAGGTTCTGGTCGGTGCAAACTCGCCGAGCTTGTGACCTACCATATCTTCTGTTACATAAACCGGAACGTGCTTGCGACCATCGTGCACAGCAAAGGTGTGTCCGACAAAGTCAGGGAAAATTGTGGAAGAACGGCTCCAAGTCTTGAGGACTTTCTTTTCACCGGCCTCGTTCATTGCCTGTACTCTCTTCAGCAGGACTTCCTGGACAAAAGGTCCCTTTTTAATACTTCTGCTCATGAAATGCTCCTCCTTTCCCCTTACTTACCGTTACGGCGTTTTACGATATATTTATCAGAAGCCTTGTGCTTCTTTCTGGTCTTGTAACCCAGAGCCGGCTTACCCCACGGAGTAACAGGTCCCGGACGACCAACTGGCGACTTACCTTCACCACCGCCGTGTGGGTGGTCATTCGGGTTCATAACAGAACCTCTAACGGTCGGTCTCCAGCCCTTGTTCCGCATACGGCCAGCCTTACCATAGTTTACATTTTCGTGATCCACGTTTGAAACCTGACCGATGGAAGCACGGCACAGAATGGAAACTTTCCGCATTTCGCCGGAAGGCAGACGAATCAGTGCAAAAGCACCTTCCTTACCCATCAGCTGAGCGGTGTTACCAGCACTTCTTACGAGCTGTGCACCCTTGCCCGGATACAGTTCAATTGCGTGGATGAAAGTACCAACCGGAATATCAGCCAGTGTCAAAGCACAACCCGGCTTGATATCAGCATCAGAACCAGAACGAACCACGTCGCCAACCTTCAGACCTTCCGGAGCGAGGATGTAACGCTTTTCGCCGTCTTCATACTGAACCAGTGCGATAAATGCACTTCTGTTCGGATCGTATTCCAGAGTCAGAACATTTGCATTCATGCCGTCCTTTGTTCTCTTGAAATCGATCACACGATACTTTCTTCTATTTCCGCCGCCTCTGTGACGAACGGTGATTCTACCATAGCTGTTACGACCCGCATTCTTCTTCAGCGGTTCCAGCAAGCTCTTTTCCGGTGCAACCTTGGACAGACCAGAATAGTCGGTCACTGTCATCCCTCTGCGGGACGGGGTTGTCGGCTTGTAGCTCTTAATAGCCATTTATTTCACTCCTCAAATGCTTCATTTGCGGGAGCACGACTCCCATACGTTCTCAGATGATTCTGAGATTAGAACATGCCATCAAAGAATTCGATGGATGTCTTCAGCTTCTTGCCATCCTTGCCGGTCTTTGTGGTTTCCGGATTGATGGTGATGATAGCCTTCTTAAAATCTGCTTTCTTGCCGGTAAAGCGGCCAACCCGCTTGGTCTTACCTGTGCAGTTTACGGTATTTACCTTTACAACCTCTACATGGAAGAGGGCTTCGGCAGCCTGTGCAATTTCAATCTTGTTTGCATCCTTGGCAACCTTAAACGTGTACTTGCTCTGCTGCATGTTGTCCACGCTCTGCTCGGTGATCATCGGCTTCAGAATAATATCCTGCGGTGCTTTCACTTTGCATACACCTCCTCAATTTTTGCAACGGCATCCTTAGAAACGATGAACTTATCGTGATGCAGGATGTCATATACATTCAATGTATTGCAAGCAGCGGTCTTTACGCCCGGGATGTTTGCTGCACTCTTTACCAGCTTTTCATCCTTGTCAACGGTTACGAGCATAGCCTTGCCGTCTACGTTCAGAGCCTTCAGCATTGCAACAACGGTCTTGGTCTTGTAGCTGTCTGTAGTCAGGCTGTCTACAACGATCAGGTTGCTGTCCAGAACCTTTGTAGAAAGTGCGGACTTCATTGCGAGCTTCCGCAGCTTCTTGTTCAGAGCATACCGGTAATCTCTCGGCTTCGGGCCCAGAGCAATACCACCGTGTGTCCACTGTGGAGCACGGATAGAACCCTGTCTTGCATGTCCAGTACCCTTCTGTCTCCATGGCTTTCTACCGCCGCCACGAACTTCCGAACGGGTCAGAGTAGACTGTGTGCCCTGCCGCTGATTGGCAAGATAATTCACAACCATAGCGTGCATTGCGGATTCATTCGGCGTAATTCCGAATACAGCATCTGCAAGTTCGATTTCCGAAACCTGCTGGCCTGTCATATCAAAAACTGAAACTTTTGCCATTTATGTTGCCTCCTTCCTTTACGCCTTTACGCTGTCAACGATGGCAACGATGCCGCCCTTCGGGCCCGGGATCGCACCCTTGACTGCGATGAGATTATTTTCAACGTCAATCTTAACGATTTCCAGATTCTGCACGGTAACTGCTTCTGCACCCATGTGACCTGGCATTCCCTTGCCCTTATAGATACGGGACGGGGAAGAACAAGCACCCATAGAACCAGCCTGTCTGTGAACCGGACCAGTACCGTGTGTTTCCTTCAGTCTGTGCTGGTTATGCCGCTTGATGGCACCTGCAAAACCTTTACCCTTGCTGGTACCGCTGACATCCACGCTGTCACCGACTGCAAATGTATCAGCCTTAACAACATCGCCTACATTCAGAGCATCGCTGTTGTCCAGACGGAATTCCTTCAGTGTCTTCTTCGGTGCAACATCAGCCTTTGCAAAGTGACCTTTTTCCGGCTTGTTGAGTCTCTGCGGCTTTACATCGCCGTAACCCATCTGTACTGCTGCATATCCGTCGTTTTCCACGGTCTTCTTCTGCACGATGGTGCAAGGACCAGCTTCTACAACGGTAACCGGAATGACTTTGCCATTTTCATCGAAAATCTGGGTCATACCGATCTTCTTACCGATAATTGCCTTCTGCATATTCGTTTTCCTCCTGTTGGTTATTGGTTGATCTGCATCAACTTGACCGGATAACGGAAAGTGCCGTTATCTGTTCGGAATCTCTTACTTGAGTTCCATTACGATGTCAACGCCTGCCGGAATTTCCAGCTTCTGAAGAGCTTCTGTGGTCTTCTGAGTCGGGCGGATAACATCGATCAGCCGCTTGTGTGTCCGCATTTCGAACTGTTCACGGCTATCCTTGTACTTATGAGTTGCACGCAGGATTGTGATGATCTCCTTGTCTGTCGGGAGTGGAATCGGTCCGGATACGTTGGAACCGCTTCTCTTTGCAGCTTCTACAATCTTTGCAGCAGCAGCATCTACTGTTGCGTGCTCATAGCCCTTAATCTTGATTCTGATCTTTTCATTGACTGCCATTTTTCTCTCGCCTCCTTGTTGGTATTGGGGGCAGCAGGATTACTTGCCACGCTGCCGGGTGTTTCCGTGCGGCAGCATATAAAAAACTCGGAATTCCGTATAAAATCGGTATTCCGAGCTGATTTAGGCACAAATCTGTCCGCTGTACAGTATGCACCACTGTACAGACAAAATTACCCACAGACTGTGTTATATCCTGATTCGCCCGGTTTTAAATCGGACATACTCCATGAAAATTACCCGACATACCGCCGGCAACCTTTCACTTCATCGCATATCTATTGCAATCACGCAAGGAGTATTATAACACACTTGCAAGCAAATTGCAAGAGAAAATGCCCGATTTTTGCAATTTATTTTGTAAACTTTTTATGTACGGGAAGAAGATGCCGATTCCACCGGTTCTGGCTCGGTTTCAGGCAGGATTTCATCCAGTTTTAAGACATCTGTATAAACGGATTTCATGATTTCATCAGTTTTCGCCTGATAGAAGGCTTCTACTGCCTGCTGATTATATGTCCCCATCCGTTTCCGGAGGTTGCGGTTTTCGGAGAGCGTTTCAATCGCATGGGCAAATTCCTCCACATTCGACACTGGGCAGGCAAATCCCGTTTCACCGCTGAGGGAATAGTCCCGAATGCCATGAATATTGGAAGTGACCAGCGGCAGACCAGCTTCCATTGCCTCCAGTGCTGCCATGCCCAAGCCTTCCCGTTTGGATGGGAAACAGAAAATATCTGAAGCGTGCAGCAAATCGCAAACATCCTGCCGATATCCCAAAATCCGCACCCGATTAGAGAGGTGCAAACTCTGAGCAAGCTCCTGCAAAAATTCTGCTTCCTTTCCCTTCCCACATAATATATAGTATAACGGCAGCTGCGGCAGGCGTGCCATCGCCTGAATAATCACCCGATGGTTCTTGTTGCGATTCAGTTCTCCGACCGAAATCAGCAGGATGGCATCCAACGGCAAATCCAACGCTTCCCGCACTTCTTCCCGGGAACGGCTGGCAAACCGATACTTTCCCGGCTTCAAGCCCACGCCCGGAATCCGGACAACCTGTTTCGCATGCATTTTCCGCACAGCACGGTCATAGTCTTCGCTGTTGATGGTGATTAACACATCTGTCTTTCTGGCATAATACTTTTCCACAGGGTAAAACAGCAACCAATTCCACAATGGTGCTCCCTGAAAGAAGTGAAAGCCATGTGCGGTATAAATCACCGGAATCTGAAAGGCAGCAGCTGCCTGTCGTCCATAGATACCGCCCACCGGCGTATGGCAGTGGATGCAATCAAATGTATCCGCACGGAGAACGGCTTTTAGTTGCTGATAAGCACGATGATTTTGGAGCAGATGAAACGGACTGCGGGCAAAGTCAATTTGATGGCACGTCACACCCAATGCAGCCAATTCATTTTGAAATACTGCAATTCGCTGCGGAGAAGTATTATTGCCCTGTACAAAATTACAAGCCACATGCACATCACAATGCAGATTTCGCAGCATCCGGATATTTGCCATATTAAACTGATCCTGCAAAGAAGCAACGGTCGAAAGCATCAAAACCCGTTTCATGGCAGATTTCCTCCTTTTTTCACATATCATTTCATGCCCCTCATTATAGCATATTTTTCAACAAGAATCAACTGCCAACAAGAAAAAAATCGCTGCTTTCAACTGCTTTTCCAAATGCATGGATAATTTCCGCCGCTCGGTATACACTAACAGCAGGATTTTCATACTGGTTTTTCCAATCACATTTCCCAGATTTCAATCATAAAGGAGCATCCAAACATGGGAACGATTTTCATCCGTGCATTGATTTTATATTTTGTCGTTATTTTTTCTGTTCGCCTGATGGGAAAACGGCAACTGGGCGAACTGCAACCCTCGGAACTCGTCATCACCATTCTGATTTCCAACATTGCAACGCTGCCATTAGAGGACACTGCCATTCCCCTGCTGCCCGGCATTCTGCCCATTCTGTCGATGGTTTGTTTTGAAGTCATCATTTCGTGGTTTTCCCTCAAGAGTCGCCGTCTGCGGCGAGTGATTTGCGGCAGCCCGAAAATTATCATCCGAAATGGACAAATCGAACAGGACACCATGCGAGAACTGCGGCTTTCCATTGATGACCTCATGACGGCACTGCGTGGCAATCAAGTATTCTCCATCGAAGAAGTGCAATTTGCCATTGTCGAAACAACGGGGAGCATTTCTGTCTACCTGAAAAAAGAACATCAACCATTCACGCTGCAAGATGCCGACTTGCACCCCAAAACCATCGACCCCCCTGTTACGCTGATTGCAGACGGAACACTTAGCCGAAATGCCCTGCACAGCCTGCAAAAAGAACACAGCTGGGTTGCTGCGGAACTGCAACGGCGAAAACTACAGGAAAAAGATGTCTTTCTGTTGACCGCTGACCGCAACGGCATTTGTACTTGCATTCCAAAACAGTTTCACGAGAAAGGAGGAGCAGCTTCATGACCCGTTTCCGCATCAGTCTTGCCATTCTGCTTGTATTGTTGGGAATCAGCATGGGTTCAATGGCTGCCGTCCGGCATTCTGGGAATGCCGTTTTAGAAGCAGTCCAGCAGGTTTCTGAAACGGCATCTCCGACCGCTGCCCAATGCGAAGCGGTCGAAACTGCATGGGAAAAGGCAGAACCGTGGCTGCTGCTCTCTGTTCGGCGAGATAAACTCATGGACACCTCTAATTCTGTCTATCGGCTGAAGCCACTGCTGGAATCGGACTGCGACGAATTTACCGCAGAGCTAAAAGACTTACAGAGCAACCTACAATTTCTCATTCAAGAGGACGGCTTTTCGTTCCTGATGCTGTTTTAACAAAAAAAGCAATCTCCGCTCCTGTTTCAACAGGATGCAGCGATTGCTTTTTCCACAAGTTTTAAACCGATGCAGACCAGATTGCCTCAATTGCAACTGCAAGATTCAATAGAATAATCACCAACAGCCACGGTGCTGTACACAAAATCCGTCCGCCCCGCAGGCTCTGTGCAGGGGTATTTTTCGGGAAAATATGCTTTCGCAGGTGCAGCACCAGCAAAATTGCTCCGATGACTGCCAGCAGCGTATATAATATATTTCCATAGACGGCGAACATCGAAGCAGCTTCTGGGTCGGTAATGCGTTCATAACCCATACCGAAAATCGTTGCAGCGGAATTGACGGTCACATGCACGAAAATCGAAGGCAAAATGGAATTGTGCCGAACGGCAAGTGCTCCGAGAAAAACACCCAGCGGAAATGCGAGCAGGAATTGGGAAATATTCTGATGTCCCAAGCCGAACAAAAATGCACTCAGCAAAATTCCTGTCCGCTGACTCACACGGGAGAGATTCTTCAAGACAAATCCCCGATAGAGAAATTCTTCTGTAATCGGTGCAATCAAGCAGCCATATAAAATCTCTGCAACAACTGCCGTTCCTGTTCCGTAATAGTCAATATCCGGCGAGTAAGCGGTAATCCCACCCTGTCCCAACAAGTCTGTAATCCAACTTGACACATCACCAGACACTGACTGAATAAAAATCCCGATGAAGAGATACGGAAGAATCTCCGAAAATCGAAAAGTATTCGTATGAAACAGGTTGCGGATGGGAATTTTTGTTGCTCGGCAGCCGATTGCAGCCACGCTGGTATTTGCCATTAAAAATAAAATACCGTTCACTGCCATTAAGATAGAGGATTGCTGGATATAAGTATTGGCATCCACGCCATTTTCCGCAAAGCCCATGATGCCCTGCAACACCGCCATGACAACCAACGCAAGAATCTGCACCAAGAAAAAATGGGCGGTCAAGCCAAATCCAGCAGCATTGAAATAATGCCGGATGCGTTTTCGTTCCTGTTTGGTTGGTTTCAGGGGAACTTGATAGCCGGGCAATCCAATCTGGGGCAAGATGGTTCGATAATGCGATGCATAAGCACGGTGCTGGGTTGGATTGGAAAATGGGTCGTATGGGTCGGGTCGAAGAGTGGGATTCAAGAAAACGCCTCCTATTCAGCAGGTTTCACGCTGCGGTTTGATATTGATTCTATTGTATCATACTTTTTGAAAAAGGTAAATGCCAAACGAAACATTTTTACAGGTTGCTGGAACAAAACAATCCCATCGCCGTGCCATTTTTTGCACAACGTGGGATTGCCTGCTTGTTTCTACAGCCTGCTCATTCGAATTCCCGAATTGCAACCTTCGCTTTTGTGACGATGTTTTTATCATTCTCATACGTCAGGATATTAGAAGCATGTCCAATATCGACCCAGCGAATTTCTGAAATTTCTTCCGCCTGCGGGAAAAAATCATAATTTTTTGCACGGGCAATAAAATAAACAACGGTTTTTTGGGTATCTCGCTTCGGGAAATAAGAAACCGTTTCCCGAAAGGTCGGGTCAATCAGGACATCAATGGCAGTTTCTTCTTTGATTTCCCGTTTTGCCGTTTCGACTTCGGTTTCTGTGCCTTCTACATGTCCCTTTGGAAACGACCAATGCCCACTGTTTACATGTTTAATCAGCAGAATTTCAATATTCCCGTGGGATTTCCGATAGACAATTGCTCCACAGGATTTTTCATGCATCATAAAAGCGACTCCTTTCTGAAATGATACGGTTCTCTTTTAGTATAGCATAATTTTGAACATTTGTCTATAGGCGATTTTGGATTCTCTGCAAATCTGACTTCTTTGGAAATTCTGCGGCTTGCTGTCTGCGGTAATTTTACAGCAGACTCGCCATATCTTCCGGCAATGCTGCCCCAACGGTCACTGTTCCCGTCTTCTGTACCAGCGGCAGAATCAACCGTCCGCAATGCAATGCCTGTCGGTCAATTGCATCTGTTCTGCCGCCATAGAGCGTATCTCCTGCCAACGGGTGCCCAATATGTGCCATATGTACCCGAATCTGATGGGTTCGCCCTGTTTCCAGCCGCAATTGCAGCAATGTATATTTGTCATTGTGCTGCAACGCCCGATAATGCGTCACGGCTGGTTTTCCATCTGCCCGCACACAGCGAATGATAATGGACTCCTGTTCCCGTGCAATCGGAGCAGAAACCGTTCCCGAACCCGTCAGCACCCCTTCCACCACCGCATAATATCGCTTTTGCAGGTGATATTGCAGTTGATTCGCTGCATAGGCACTCTTTGCAAATACACACAAACCGCTTGTATTGCGGTCTAAGCGGTTCACGGGACGACAGGCAAGCCCCGGATAGGCAGCACAAAAACAATTTCCCAGCGTATCCGTATAGTGATTTTGGGAGGGATGCACTGGTAAATCAGGTGGTTTATGATAAACCACAAAATCTGCCGTTTCAAAGCAAATCGGCACAGAATGAACCGCATTTGCCACCACAGACGGCACTTCTGGCAGCCGCAGTTCAATTACATCACCAAACCGCACCAGGTCAATGCTTCGGATGGGTGTTCCGTTGCACCAAAGCCCGTTGGTACGCTTTAACTTGGTCAGCAGTCGCCGGGATACATTTTTTTCGCTTCTGAGAAATTGTTCGAGGGTGCAGGGCTGTTCCTGCTCCATTCGCCATGTGAGTGTTTGCGGCACGGGACATTCCTCCTTTTTGTTTTCGTTGGGCAGCCTGTGTTTCTACCCAGCAGACACCGATATAAACTGTCTGCATCATTGCGAGCCTGCTCCAAAGATGCGGCAGCAGCCAGAACGGCAGGCTTCGCAATACCAGTCGATACCATTCTTTCCGCCTGCCCTCCATCAGCGTCAGAGCATCACACACCAAATTCCAGCAGCGATGTTCCGGAAACAGCACTTGCAAGACGGGTGCAGCCAGACAAACCGGCAACAGCCACAGCCAGCCAGCCAAAAATAGCACTGCCAATGTGAGAAACTGCATCCCTGTCCACAGCCACCACACGCCATCCGAAACCGTTGTTCCCTGCTCTAAGCACCAACGCAAACTCCACAGGCACAGTGGCAACGGCAGCAAGACCAACAGCCGCAGTCCTCGCAGACACAATGCCATGCGATACACCGCCCCCTTTTTCGGAGCAGGCTGTTTCGTCAGGCTGGCAGCAGCTGCACACGCATACAGACAGCGATACAGCAAGGGCGTGAGCCAGATAAATCCCCCCACTGCAAACAACAGCCGCAATCCATACCAAGTTGCTTCTAAGGCTGGCAACAGTTCCAGAAATGTAAAGCTAATCTGCACTGCATAGCAAAACGCAATGCGGCAGAGCATCCACAAGATACAACCGCCCAGCCAGCTCCAGAAAAAATAGGAAACGGACTGTTCTGTCTGTCGCATAACTGTTTTTGAAAATTCTGATAAGGTGTGCAGCTTCATGGTATTTGCTCCTTTTCCCCGTGCTATCTATTCCAATGATTACAGATAGTATCACCCAGAAAAAAGGCAGTTATACTTCTTTTTTAGTTGTTGGCATACGGTGTCATGCCCAGAATTTCAAATGCACCGGAACGCTGCCAGAGCGATGCCGTCACCAAAATATCATACCCCTCTCCCGGAGCAGGCCGCAGTTCTTTCGGGTCAATTTTCGGCAGTCCAAACCCTGCAATCAAATTGGTGATAATACCAGCGTGTGTGACAACGGCAGTGTGCAAAATATCATTCTGCATCATGTCCAAAATTATGGTTCGCAGTGCCTTGAACAACCGCAGCTGCACTTCCTGCAAACTCTCACCCTTTGGCGGACGGCTGTCTGCTCCGCCCTTGAGCCATTCCAAAAACTCCGGCTTCTTGACCAGTTCATCCGCAGATTTTCCCTCAAAGTCCCCAAAATCCATTTCAATCAGATTTTCTACAATTTGTACCGAAGAATCCGGAAATAAAATCTCTGCCGTTTCCGTACATCGCTGCAACGGACTGCTATAAACTTTTCCAACATGCGGATATTCAAATTCATCTAATTTGTTATACAGTTCGCTGATGCCCTTTTGCGACAGCGGATAATCTGTCCGCCCGATATAAATGCCCTTGTCATTGGCTTCTGTTCTGCCGTGACGAATCAAACTGATTCGATATCCTTTCATATCTTTTGCCCTCTTTCCTAAATTTTTTCTGTTGCTGTCATGATTTTCTGCACTTTCGACGGATTTCTGAAAAATAGACCCAAATCTATTTACAATCGCCGTTCTTTCTATTATAATAGAAACGTACGCCTTTTCATCAAAAGTGCGTCTGCACGCCGAAGCAAATCTGCTCCGGTGCATTCGACAGTATGTCTATCATACCATGTTTTCCATAAAAAAAAAAGAGGTTTCTGTTTCTACAGAAAATTTTTTTGCACCTATTTTTTGATTGTCCCACAAATTCATGTGCAGCTTCTATGAAAATACAGGAAGAATGACTGTCGAATTTATGCAAAGCCATGAAAACTTCCTGATGACGATCCATCCTTGGCATTGGACTTGCTGCCGGCAGAAACAGCAGGCTGCCAACCCCGTCCGCAGGAACAAACACCAATTTTCCGCAGAAGATTTCGCTGGTCGAAATGTTCTGTCCAGAAGGAGGCTATTTTATGAGAAAAAAACTCAGCGGCGTAAAACTGGCACATCACAAAAACACCGCAAACACTGCCAGCCAGCCCCTGCCGCTGCCGAAACGGGTTCGGATTCCGATGAGTATGCACATCGGTGCACCCTGTTCCCCGCTGGTCAAGGTGCGGGACAGTATCTGTGTCGGGCAGAAAATCGGTGACACCGATGCTTTTATGGCTGCCCCGATTCACAGTGGTGTGTCCGGAATGGTCAAGGCGGTTTCGGATTTCCGAATGAGCAACGGTAGAACCTGCAAATGCGTGGAAATTGAAACGGACGGACTGCAAACGATTGCGGATACTGTACAGCCGCCAGCGATTTCCAGCAAAGAAGATTTTCTGCACGCCATTCGGGAAAGCGGTCTGGTCGGCATGGGGGGAGCAAGTTTTCCGACCCATGTTAAGTTAGCACCAAAGCAAACCGTTGACACACTCTGTATCAATGCCGCAGAATGTGAACCTTACATCACATCCGACAATCGGCAGATGGTGGAACATCCGGAAGAAGTCATTGATGGCATTCAACAGGTGCTGCACTGGCTGAACATTCCACACTGCATCATCGGTGTAGAATCCAACAAGCCGGAAGCCATTCAGATTTTAACCGAAAAAGCTGCCAGCGACAACCGCATTCAAGTGGTAACGCTGCCGTCTACCTATCCACAGGGTGCAGAAAAGGTTCTGATTTACCACACCCTCGGCAGAATTGTTGCAGAAGGCGAACTGCCAGCAGACCAAGGTGTTATTGTCATGAATGTTTCCTCTGTTGCCTTTGTCAGCCGTTACCTGAAAACCGGCATGCCGATGGTACAGCGAATGGTAACTGTAGATGGTGACTGCATCGGCAACCCTTGCAACGTCATTGTGCCGATGGGAACGCCTGTGGAAGATGTCCTGACTTTTGCGAAGTGCGATTTAGAACGGGCAAAGAAGCTGCTCTATGGCGGGCCAATGATGGGCATGGCAATTGCCGACCTGCAAGACCCGATTTTAAAGGCAAATAATGCGATCGTTGCATTCTCTAAACTGGAGGAAACCGCACCATCCGCTTGCATTCACTGTGGACGCTGTATCCATGCCTGTCCGCTACGGCTGATGCCGCCGCAAATTGCAAAGGCATACCGACAGAAAGATGTTGCAGCCCTGCAAGCATTGCATGTAACGCTGTGTATGAACTGCGGCTGCTGCACATACGCCTGTCCGGCAAAACGTCCTGTCGCTGAAACCAACCAGTTCGCCAAAGCAATGGCAATGGCAGCGATGAAAAAGTGAGAAAGGAGTGTCTGTTTTGCAATTATTGACCGTTTCCCCCTCTCCGCACGTTCGGAGTGGTATAACTACACAAAAAATTATGGGGCTGGTACTGCTTGCCCTGCTTCCAGCAGCGGTTTGCGGTGTCATCTTCTTCGGCATCCGGGCACTGCTGCTCATGCTGTTCTGTATTCTGATTTCAATGGCAACAGAAGCCATCTGTCAGAAGCTCATGAAAAAACCTGTAACGATTTCCGACGGCAGTGCTGCTCTGACGGGGCTGCTGCTCGCTTTAAACCTTCCGGCAACCTTGCCGCTCTGGAAGGCAGCCGTTGGCTGTATCTTCGCCATTGCGGTTGTAAAACAGCTGTTCGGCGGTCTGGGCTGCAATTTCGCCAACCCTGCCATCACCGGACGGGTCTTCCTGCTGTTATCCTTTGCCGGCGATATGACAACGTGGGTCAAGCCGTTCTATTATCATGGTCTTTCCATCGGGAATCAGCTGAGTTCTTCCGCTGGTTCGCTGGATTTGGATGCGGTTACCTCTGCAACGCCGCTCGTAACCGGAACAGAATCCCTGTCGAATCTGTTCCTCGGCAATGTTGGCGGCTGTATTGGAGAAACCTCCGCACTGGCACTGCTCCTCGGCGGACTGTTCCTGATTTTCACCCGTGTCATCTCCCCATCTACCCCGATTGCTTACTTAGGCTCTCTGGGAATTCTGACCTTCTTCCATGCCCTTGCAACTGGCGGTTCTCTGACAGAAGTTCCGTATGCTCTGCTGAGCGGCGGCGTTATGATCGGAGCGTTTTTCATGGCAACCGACTATGTTACCACCCCGATTACCACAAAGGGTAAGTGGATTTTCGGCATTGGCTGCGGCATTCTGACATTTGTCATTCGAGAATTTGCAAGTATGCCGGAAGGCTGCTCGTTCTCCATCCTGCTGATGAACCTGCTCACACCATACATTGACAAGTTCACCATGACCAAACCGCTGGGTGCAAAGCCGATCAAACAGAAGGAGGAAGCATAAAGATGGCATCGAAAAACAATCTCATCAAGCCGCCGGTTGTGTTGGCGGTCGTCTGTGCCTGCTGCTGCGGTCTGCTTGCCGTTGCCAACAGCGTCACAAAAGATAAAATTGCAGCCGCAGAAGCTGCCTCCATTCAGGAAAGCTTACAGCAGCTGCCGAACGCTGGAAATTTCACCGAAGTTTCCGATTTTCAGCCAGCAAACAATGAAAAAGCAACCGCAACCGCTGTCTATGTGGATGAAAACCAGCAGACTGCTGTTCTGGTGACTGCGAACGGCTATAACAAAGGCGGTTTACAGGTTGTCATTGGACTGGATGCAGAAGGCACTGTCACAGGGATCACCTTTGTATCTGTCACCGAAACGCCGGGACTTGGAACAAAAGTCCAGAGCAATCCGGAATTGCTGACCGACCATCTGGTTGGGCTGTCCGATGCAGCCGCTGTCGAACAGGTGGACGGCATCACAGGTGCAACATATTCTTCCAACGGCATGAAAGCCGCTGTCACCTGTGCCATGGATACCTTCGCACAGAGTAAGGAGGCCATTTTATCATGAATTACGGAAAAGAATTTACAAAAGGACTGATTCGGGAAAATCCAACCTTGGTTTCTCTGCTCGGAATGTGTCCGACTTTGGCAGTTACCACCGGAGCATTTAACGGCATCGGCATGGGACTTTCCACGGCATTCGTTCTGATTTTCTCCAACTTGGTCATCAGCCTGCTGCGGAAAGTCATTCCGGAACAGGTCAAGCTGCCTTGCTATATCGTCATCATTGCAACATTCGTCACCCTGATTCAATTCTTGCTGCACGGTTTTGTTCCGGCACTGTACACGAATTTGGGTGCATTTCTGGAACTGATTACCGTAAACTGTATTATTTTAGGACGGGCGGAAATGTTCGCCAGCAAGAACACCCCACTGCCGTCTATCCTAGATGGTGCAGGCATGGGATTGGGCTTTACACTTGCCCTGTTCCTGATGGGCTCGATTCGGGAAATCTTCGGTTCTGGCAGCTGGTTCGGGCTGTCCATTCCGTTCATGCAGGGACACACCATGTCACTGTTCGTCATGCCGGCAGGCGGTTTCTTTGTCCTTGGCATTATCATTGCCGTTGTCTGCCGTCTTTCCAAGAAAAAGCCACCAAAAAAAATCGGATGCAGTGCCTGCCCGAATGCGGCTGCCTGCCGGGCTGCAAATTGTGAGGAGGTTGAAGCATGAGCACGGTTATTACCATCATCATTGCTGCCGTTTTAACGAACAACTTTGTTCTTTCCAAGTTTTACGGCTGTTGTCCGTTTCTGGGCGTTTCTAAAAAGTTAGATTCCAGTATTGGCATGGGGGCTGCGGTTGTATTCGTCATGGTCTGTGCGGCTCTGGTCACCTATCCGATTTATTATTTCCTGTTAGAGCCAAACGACCTGACCTATCTGCGTACAGTTGCCTTTATTCTGGTCATTGCCGTATTTGTACAGCTGCTGGAAATGATTATCAAAAAAGTGATGCCACCGCTCTATAAAACACTGGGCGTTTATCTGCCGCTGATTACCACGAACTGTGCCGTTTTGGGCGTTACCATTATGAACATTGATGAAAATTATACCTTCGTTCAGTCCCTCATCAATGCCTTTTTCTCGGGCTTTGGGTTCGCACTGGCAATGGTATTATTCTCCGGCGTTCGTTCCAGAGTAGATGATGCAGACGAAGAAACTCCGGCGATGTTTCGGGGCGTTCCGGCAACACTGGTTGCTGCTGCCATCGTTTCAATGAGTTTCCTCGGCTTCGGCGGTCTGGGACAGTGAGAAAGGAGCAGAAAAAACAATGGAATATATCCTGCCTATTGGCATTTTTATTGTATTCGGGATTGTCTTTGGCGTTCTGCTGACGGTAATTTCAAAAGTCTTTGCCGTCAAAGTCGATGAACGAGCACAAAAAATCACCGAAACCCTGCCAGGTGCAAACTGTGGTGCTTGCGGCTATGCCGGCTGTGCGGACTATGCGGATGCCATCGTGAACAAAGGTGCTCCGATGAATGCCTGTCTGCCGGGCGGTGCAGCTGCTGCTTCCAAAATCGGCGAAATCATGGGTGTTGCAGTTACCGCAGCAGAACGGAAAATTCCGGTGGTTCACTGCAACGGCACTTGCGAAGCAACCAAGCCAAAATTTGCATTTGATGGCGTTCAAACCTGTGCTTCTGCGAAGCGATTCTACGGCGGTACAGGAAGCTGTATGCATGGATGTTTAGGATTGGGCGACTGTGCAGCTGCCTGTGAAAAGGATTGCATTCGGATTCAAGACGGTTTGGCAGTCATCTGCACCGAAGAATGCATTTCCTGCGGAAAGTGTGCAAAAGCCTGTCCAAACGGATTGATTACATTGCGTTCTGAGAAGAAAAAGGTAGATGTGCTCTGTTCGTCCAAGGATATGGGAAAAACAGCGATGCAAGCCTGTCAGCATGCCTGCATTGGCTGCAAGAAGTGCGAAAAAATCTGTAAATTTGATGCGATTCATGTCATTGATAATCATGCTGTGATTGACTATGACAAATGTCGTTCCTGTGGGCTTTGTGTCAAGGAATGTCCGAAGCAGTGCATTGTTAAGCAGGTTGGAAAGCGTCCGGCAGTTGTAAAACCGAAAACAGACGCTGAACCAGCAGAATCGGCTGCTCAGAATTAAATGAAATAAGAGAAAAACAAATCAAAAGAAGTTGCCGCCAAATCGAATTGGCGGCAATTTTTCTGCCGCAGGCAACCAAAAAGTTTTTCGGTGCAGCAGTTTTTCAAAAATGCTGCCGAGGTGTGGGCGAG